>Ga0208783_10000076_pt1 | contig 55114 bp, 88 predicted proteins | sample DEB19_08_DNA_2_FD_184529 | JGI IMG/M metagenome (GOLD analysis project Ga0208783, IMG submission 184529) | Aqueous microbial communities from the Delaware River and Bay under freshwater to marine salinity gradient to study organic matter... | ecosystem: Environmental > Aquatic > Marine >... | reverse complement strand
TTCCGCTAAGTAGTACCATATAAATTGATTTAAAACGCTTAAGAGCATTAAAACGATAGGAATCATGACCTTTGAATTCATGGCTCTCATCAACAACAATCATGCCGTATTTAGAGAATCCTTGATCATACATCCATTCAACATTTTCCTGATTTATAACATAGATATCAGCTTCGGCGTTTAATCCTGCCAGTCTTGTTTTCTCATTTCCGCAACAAATTGAAACTCTAAAATATCGTGTATGACTCCACTTATCCGTTTCATTTATCCATACATTCTTAGCTATTGTTAGAGGTGCAATAACAAGAAGTTTTTTAACTTTTTTACCTATAATTTCAGAAAAAGCTGTAAGAGTACAAATAGTTTTACCAAGTCCAGGTTTTAATCCAAGACCACATCTTTTTTTGTTTAATATGTAATTGATAGCTCTTAATTGATATTCTTCCAGATCACTTTTATTCAGTATTTTTTGGCTCATACAAAGGTTCATAAAAGTTGGTATCTAGGATACCGTTTAGATTATTATTTAGTATATCAACACCTCTTTGAATATCATTAACTAAATAAATTGGTGTATTACGATGAATCAGTTTACTAAATACCATTCTTTGGAGGGGAGTAACTTTACCTGATAAACTTTTGAACTCAATAAAAAATATTTCACCTTTTTTATTTATAAAAACTCTATCAGGTACGCCTCTATTTGAAGGAGAAGTAAATTTATAAGTAAGGTATCCAAGATCAATAGCTTTCTTAGATATTTTAGATTCTATTTTTCTCTCGGTTAATACTCTAACTTTACGCATTCTTAAAAAATATCTTCATCATCTTGGATTTTATTAAAATCTTCACTAGCATCTATAGTATCGATTTTACCTCCAAGCATTTCTCCGTCTCTGGCAAATAGTACATGCTGTAATCTTTTAGTAACTCCTTTAGGTACTTTCTTGAATTCATAAGAATCAATAGTAAATAGGATATGAACAAAACAACCGGGATAAAAAGGGTTTTCATCAACTTCAGTATTAAGTAATTGACCTTTAATTAAGCTTAACTTAGGTTGTATCTTATTTTTTACATTAAGAATATAATGTCCTTTTAAATACTCACAATTAGCTTTCTTTTCTTTTCCTTGTTCTGTCGAATCGTCAATGGATTTGTAGATTTCATCACCATCTTTAAATAATTCGTATAAATGGTTTTTAACTTTAATACGTTTTAAAACATCATCGGCAGTATCATTAATCTTTTTATAGTATTCCATATGTTTTGGATTACTTTTAGACAAAAGACAATCTACTTTAAATCTTCTTTGTTCTTCTGTTTCAATGTATTCACTAATAGGCTCTTTCTCAAAAAGATACGGCCATATTATACGTACATTTTCCAATAATATTTTTTCACTAATTTTTTTAGTCATAGTTAATACCTTTTAATTTGTTTAATTTTTTTTAATAATGTTTAATCTGTTAATAATTCTTCTATAGAATACTCCTGTTTTACTATTATTTTATCTGTAACCTCCTTTGTTGTTAAATGTTTAATATCATCTTTAGACAAAAGTTTTTCAGCTTTTGTAATCGATATGAGTTTTCTTGTAGTTTCATAAGCATCCTCACCAAGTAGCCGTGTTAAATGCTCTTCTGCCGTATCTATCCATTTACGATTGGATAACTTGTCTTTAAGTTCATAATCAGCAAAACTACCTTCATGTAACTTTGTTTTAATGTAATCTTCAATAGCATTAAGATATAGAATTATTACATCTTTCTTATCATAAATAGCACTTATTTCTTCTTCCGATAACATTCTAATACGAGCTAAAGTAGTATTCCTATCTTTAATATTATCTATTACAGGCAACGTATTAGCTAAACTACTGCAAGTAGCTTTTGCTTTGCAGAATTGACACGCTTTTTTAGAAGGAATACGTATTGCCGTTTTAGAATAAGCTTGTTCTATACTATTTTTTATCAAATCCAATCTTTTACCTTGTAATAAAGATTTAAGTTCATCATCCCTTAATTCCCAGCAACTATCAGATAAATAAGGTTGAACTATATGTAAATACAGTTTTATATATCTATGTATATTATTACATTTAAATTTAGGTATTTCATCTTCAAGTAATCTTAAAAAACCATAATCATTTAAAACACCGGTAGCATATAACATAAGTTGATAGTTTTCATAAGCTTCAACTTTTACACCCATACCAAATTTATAATCTATAACATGAAGTTCATATGTTTTATTTTCTTCGTTATAACATAAGACAATACTATCAACACTTCCTCCCATCTCTTCAAAAGGAGGAACAAGGAAATCAAGATTAAATCTCTGTTCGTGAAATTCTATAAGAGTTTTTTTATCTCTTTTAACAGAATAAAAGTATTCTTGAGCTTTTTTAACTATTTCCTGTAAATCTTCCGGTAAATCTTTTTTCCAATCTTTATGTCCATTAATAAGTTTATTGACCCTATCATGCAACATAGTACCTTTCTCTGCATAAACGGAGGTAGTATTAGGTAAATCTTTTTCTGCATGCAAGCTTCCCGGACATAGCATACGTCTTTCAAAATTTGATGGACTAATTAATGTGTGTTTAGACATTGATGTATTTCTCTCTTTCCTTAACTAAAAAATTAACAGAAAAATCAATGTATGTAGGGTTTGTTATTTCATGACTACTATAATTATCTCTACCAAAACCTATTATCCAATCAACAATACAGTTTATAGGTTGTTCTCTGATAACTTTAAAAACTCTTATATCATCTTCATCAACAGCTTCTCCATAACATATTTCAAGAAGAACGTTTATAGCCATCTCTTTTTCCAGAAGATTAATATCCTTGTTTAGATACTTTTCTATTATTACTGTCTCTATTTCTGATTTTTTATCTATTAACATAAATTACCTTATAATCTATCGGTATCTTTAATTTCCGTAATATTTAAAGTCGGATACCTTGGTTCAACTTTTCTTACGCCTGCAATCATTGCTCCTGTTATATGATTCTTTATTTCAATGTATTTCTCTTCATCCTGTATTAACTCTATCGGTACTTCAAATACAAGCTCATCATGAACAGTATTAACCAAGTAACCTTTTAAATAATCCGGAAGAGCAATCAACGTCTCAAGTAATACTTCCCCGCAAGAACCTTGAACTGCTGTATTAATCATCTCACAATACGCCTTATCCATATCCTCAAAGAATCTTTTTCTGCCTCCTTTAGTTAAAGCATAACCTCTAACCCTACAATCTGCTCTTTCTTTATCTGACCAACGTTTTAAGAAAGAATATGTACTCCAGAACTTTGTTTTAATTGTTGTTGCTTCTTCTTCAGTTAAAACAACATTGTAATTATCCTTGGCATTATCAATAAACCGACTTGCTCCCATACCATATAAGAATCCGAAGTTAGCCGCTTTAGCTTTCTGTCTTTCAGATTTTTGCCAATCTATAGGTTTTTCCATGAATTCCTTAAGCGGCATATTGTTTAATCTTGCTGCCATAATAGCATGAGGATCTTTACCTGCGTTAAAAGCTTCAATCAATACTTTCTCGTTTGACATGGCAGCAACCATTCTTAGTTCCTGACCCGAGAAATCAGCTCTTATAAACCTGTAACCGTCTCTTGCCTTAAAGATATGACGGAATCCTGATCGTGGGAAATTCTGAACATTAGGTTTTACAGTAGCAAGTCTTCCTGTCTCTGTACCGCAAATTAAAGTATTAATAGGTAATCTATCATTTATAATATTCTCCTCTACCCCGGATATCATATTATTAAGTAGAGAATTTGTACTTCGAACTTCCTCTACTATCTTCATAACATCAGGAGTTACTTTAGCCATAAGTTCTTTTTTAGTTCTTATGTTCCTTGCAGGAGTAATTATCTCTTCAAATCCAAGATCAATTAATTTCTGCAATAACTCATCTTTTTTGTTTTCCGTATCAAGTTTTAATTTTTTAAGAGACTCCAGATCAACAGGTAATCCACGTTTAGAATAATCATCTATAATAAAACTGGCTTTATACATCCTATCATATACAGGCTTATTATTATCTTTGTATTTTTCCCATAATAAGTAGGTAGCCTTAGCATCTTTAGCGGCGTATTCAAGTTGCTCCTCTGTTAATTCTCCTGACCAATCAGAAGTTTGCATTACTTTCTTATTGTTATAAGTAATACCTGTTTCTAAGCTTAAATCACTTAATCCGCAGCGTTTACTAGAAGTAGAAGCATGATACGCTATCATTGAACAATCAAGGTTCTTTAAATAAGGCATAAACGATCTTTCAAAAGATGCGTTATGAGCAACAAACCTTATTTCTGATAATATTTGTTTCTCTTCATTTGTTAGAGGTGCATCATAAAGTTTATAAACAAATACTTTATCTATAGCAGGATTATATATTTGAAGTAATGCTACCCGACTATTACTTGGATTTAATCCCGTAGTCTCAATATCAATACCGTAAGTAACATCCGATATACTATAATTTTTAAAATGAAGTACTCTAGTTTTTTTATCTATTAATTCGTATTTAACATCAGTTATAGGAACTTCCGTAACAGTTGATTCCTTTTTAATTTTATCAGCTTTTTGTATATTAATATTTTCAGTTGTATTCTGTTCTATCTGATCTTGTTCTTCGTTAATATCTTCTTCAAGAATAGTATCGGATGTTATGGTATTATCATCTTCTATATACGGATCTATACCAAATATAAACACTCTATACCCACCTCTAATACTAACTTTAAAACCATGTATTCTTAAAATTTCGGCTAATTGACCGGAAGTTTTACGATCATTCTTAACACTGGAATCAAGTTTTCTTATTTCATTAAGTATATCCCCGGGTCTTCTATCTTTAACCCCTTTTGCTTGACCGTTTTTATCTTTATTAGTTAAATCGATATATAAATCTACTATATACATTGCTCTATCCAATTTATTAAATATAGCACATAAGGATTTAAGTTTTTTTCTTTCTTCTTCATTAAGTTCATATAAAGGTGATATTTCTTTACCGGGATTATTTTTACGATATATAGGTAATTCAATTTTTATTTCTTCTAATAATTGTGCATATATCTGCATTATATCAAAATCTACATACTCTATTTTTTTTATAGGTAAAGGTAGAAATCTTGTGTTTTCTTCTTCGATATCTAAAAATTGAGGACGATTAATAGTTCCGGTAAAAACAGTTAATCTTCTTGTTTCAAGGTGATCTGTTATATATTTTAAATCTACTTTATCTTTTGTTTTAGATATAAAATTCTTTATTTTACCGCTATATTTTTTAGAAATAAGTACATCATCAAGTTCACCTAGTTCAACTATAGAAGACTCAATAAGACTTTTATAAACCATTCTATCTTTTAAATCTATTTCTGCGTTTTCATCAAAAAAGTATAATTCTTTAGATAAATCTGTAGGAGTTAATTTAGACATAAAAGTCGATTTACCTATATGCTCTTTACCTTGAAATATTAAAACCTGTCTTGCACGTAATCCAATACTACCTTCATTAAAACAATTAATGTATATGTATTGTTTCAAGAATTTTTTTAATATTATTTTCTTCATTTGTTCCCAATCTTCTGATACATGAAGAATTGAATAAAAGTCTTCCAGTCTGTCAACTCCATCCCATTTAAGTTTTAATAAACTTTCTTTTACAGGATTAATAGGATAAGTGTTTGCTATAAAATGTAGATGTTTAAGCAATACATTATAATCAGAACTTAATTTATGTGTTATACATCTCTGCCAAAGCCATAACTTTTTTGTACCTATTCTATCAGGATTTGGGTCATACAACTTATTCTCTGTATAATTAGTAGCTTCATTATATTCAATATGATCAATATCAAGATCAACTCTTTTTTTTACCTGATTGTACCAAGGCTTAACATTATAATAAGCAAATAATGCTTTATAATTTGCAAATTCATTAGAAATAGGTTTACCATTCTTTTTTTTAATAGGAAATACAAGATTTTTAATATGTAATTTATCTCTTTCAAACTGATTAACTCTAGCGATAATTGTTGCAAAAGTAAGAGGTCTTTTCTTATCTTCTGTTTTAGCGTTTTTATAATGAGTCTTACATCCGGAAATAATACTTTCTTTAGTTCTCTTGGTATCCTCTTCTAAACTCCATTCAAGTAATATATCCAGTCCTTCTTTACTTCCTTGATATTGATGGTGAAGAGCAAAAACAACATCTCTCCATTCCTCATAGCTTATATCAGCTGAAGAGTATCTATCCAATATTTCTTTTACTCTATCCGTTGTAACATCAGGTAATGGTAAATGATTAGCTGCTAATTCAATATCGGATATACTATCTATTTCCTTATCTAAAATTATTGTGTTTTCATCTTCTCCTTTATACGTATAACCGTATTGACTTAAATCCAGTAATTTACCTTCAACATATTTAGCTATAAATCTATCTTTATCTTTATTTTTTCCAATACAAGGTACAAACATTCTTCTTGTAGCCTCATAGCTTGTATTATCTATAGCTTTTCCTAAATTTTCGCTGAATATATCCGTAACAATAGATCTGGAAATAGCCTCATAAATTTCTGGTTCTATTAAACTGTTAGGAAACAAGATAATACGTAACTTCGGAATTAAATATGTATGACTATATGTTGTATAAAGAAGATATACATATCCTGATAACGATTTTTCAATATCCTTAAGCATGATATCAAAATTATCAGCGTAACTATCTAAATCATAAATCAAAAATGATCTATATTTAAGATTTTCCGACTTGATACCATTATCATAAAATCCTCCGGATATTAAAGGTAAGTCAGCTTTTTTTGTATTTACTGTTGATATAGCATATTCTTTTAATTTATCTTTAATTGAAATTATATCTAAATTTAAAACCTCTGGTTTAATATCGGTTTTAGAAGAAAAGAAACTAACCGTAAAAGTATTCATACAATGAAATTTTTTGAAGATTTATTTTAATGAAGATATTTCAAATACAAAATAGAATCAACAGACATTTTATCTTTAACAAGAAAAACACCTAAAACATAAATACATACTATAGCTACAACAAATAACTTTGTTTTTGTATTACACTTCATTTTTATTCTTGTTTTTATTATTCTTAGGTAACGTTGAATAGAACTGTTTAATTATAAAAACAATCTGCGATGTCCTACTCCGCTGATTTTTTTTAGCGTCTTTATCTATAATTTCAACTGTTTTATCATCAAGTAGGAAATTTATGTGTTTCATATAAACTACTTATAAAATTACTATAAATAGTTTATATGAAATTCTTATGATATTGTAAATAATAAATTTAAAAAATATTTATATATTAACTTGTATTAACCTAATATTTTTTCTAAATGGGCTATTTGTTCTTTGATAAGATTAATATCATTTAAAAGAGTAGCTTTTCTGCTTTCAGTCGCAATAGTTGCTTCGCCTGAAAAAAACAGTACTCCATCACTATATAAAGCTTGTACAAGTTTAGGTAAAAGTTGGATAATTTCTATTGGATTATGATTTTCATTCATAAATTTACTCTCAATAATTAAATTTTAGTTATTATAATAAATTAATTTATTTTTTAATCAATTATTATTTGATGGAACATAAGTCGCTAAAAAATCTTTAATTTTTATTAAATCGTCTTCTAATTCTGTTATCGTTTTCAAAGCTGATTCTTTTAATTCAAGCATATATGGATTACTTGTATCAACATTATTGCTAAATAATTGAGATGACCAGTGCCTTAAATTATTAGCATCTGCCATAAACCAACTAAGATAATTTACCGCTTCTGCGTTAATTGGTTTTATTTGAGTTGTAGGTATTGAATTTATTATTGTGTTAGTTTTGCTCATGTTTTTTTCTCTTTAGCGTTTGTTAAAAATTTCTGAAATAAAATTAATACTATTTCAAACAATTTGTTTTTTTCTACTGTCGGGCATTTTTCATAAGTACCATAGACGTAAATAACTTTATTACTTTCTAAGTATTCATTTAATTTTATTTTATCATTATTCTCAAAAGAAAGATAAAGTTTTTTTGTCGTTATATTTACAATAGATGCTTTGTAAAATATATTATTAATACATAATCTGATAAACTTAGAATTCTCATCTATTTTATTCAAATCTAATTTATGATCAAATTTATAAACATTATTCTTTTTGCTATAAAAATAAATTGATTCCATTTTTCCCTGTTCATCTAAACAATTTGGTATATGTCGCTCCCTTTCTAAGTCAACAAATTGTGGGAAAATTAAACTTAAATCTTCTGCAATTACCCCATAATGATCTCCCTTACCATCCGCCTCATCAATGTAATTGTATTTGTAAAAATTAATATTTAAAAATTTTCGTTCCAAATCTTCTATATCCAAATTAGGAACAATCTTTTTTATTTTTTTAGAAGATGTCGCATTAAATTCAGATGCAGCTATTCTATTTTGACAGACAATATTATATAAATTACTTCCAGATGCAGTACCTGTGTTTCCTTGACTATTTAAAAACCCATAAGAATAAGAGCGTGGATAAACCAGACTACTAGAGACCTCTAACGTTCCCTCTACAAAAGATATTCTATGCAACCCAAGTGTATCTGTAATTGCTTTTCCATTTAATTTTAAATCTTCATATAAAGTCAAATTTGCAACAGGAGTACTAATATAAATATAAGGTAAATTATAAGATGAAAAAATATTGCTATGCAAATATTGAGCTCTCATTTCCCCAGCAGTATTTATATTATTTGAAAAATAATCAACAGTTCCATTGTTATATATTTGCATTCTAAGAATATTGTTTGTACCAAATTTTAAACTAATATTATTAGTTGACCAAACAAAACCCTCTGAAGTTGAATTATTAAGTCCAAATATAATACCATTACTATTTTGATTATAAAAACCTATCCCAGTATTAGAAGCAGAAGAATTATAATTGTAAGTACTAATAATTTCCAAAGAAGAATTAGAAGTTGTTACTGTTAGAGGAAATTGAATAACAGGAGTTATCCATTGCCCATCACCCCTTAAAAAAAGATTAGAATTAGCAGGGTAACCATTTATTCTTGATACATTTAATTGATTAGTTGTTCCATTGTTAATATCTATTATTGGTGTAATTGGACTATTCCAAGTTCCGTCTCCCCTTAAAAATAAACTAGAGTTACTAGGATATCCGCTTAATCTTGATATACTTAATTGTCCAGAAGTATTGCTAGTAAGATCAAAAACTTTATTATCTACGTAGGATTTAATAGTAAAATCATTACCTAATATTGGGGTATTCCCTTTAGCATTTATATTAAAAAAAATACCATTTTCAGTAGCAGTAAATAAAGGAGTACCTAGGTAATCGTTATTTAAAAAATAATTAAAACTAAACGTACCGAGAGAACTACTACTATTTATAGTATGCTTAAATCTAAAACCATTAAAATTAATATTTGTAAAATCAAAATTAATTGTTGAGTCTAATAATAACGTAGGTGTAAATTTATTAAATAAAACGAATGAATTAAATCTTTCGTAGAAATTAAAGTGCTGACTAGTACCAAATACGTCAATTTTTGGATTAATGTGAGCAGGGGTTAAATATGTATCTGCCATTATATTTTTTTGTTATTTACCTTGTTTTGTAAATCCAAAATTAGATTATCTGTTTTATTTACATATTCTTGAAAAGCCATAATGAAATAACACATCAAAGTATTATAATCTATTCCGCTATTTTCAGGTTCTTTTAACTCTTCTTCTAATATTAAATCTTTATTTCTCTTATCTTCAAACAATTTATTATAATAATCAGGTATACAGTTAGGAAATATTTTAAATAATTCTTCTAAAATCAAACCTGTAGCCATTTTATTTAATTTTTTTTCAATTCTGTTTTTTTGTTTTTGAGTATAATTATCTTTTACCTCATATTTATAACCATAACTTTTAACAGATAACTTTAAAAACCTATCTAAAACATTATTATTATTTTTTATTTTAATACTATGTTTACGTTTTTTGGAACTGACTTGAGTCCATGCTCCATTAGTAGCAACATAAGCCGCTCTACTGTTGTCCAAATCTTCATCTTGTATATTTAGAAATGATCCAGAATCACCAGCTGTCCATATAGTACACTGATCAGCGTAACCATCAAATCCAATACCGGCAGATTCGGCCGTGGTACTTTCCAACATATAGCTAGTACTTGATAGCCCATATATTTGTACTCCGCCTTGAGTAAATAAACTTCTTTTGATCCAATTTGTATTACCGCCGCTAGTATTAACATTTATTGAATTACTAGTTAAATCGCCTCCTCCACCAGCAGTTGTCCATTGTCCATCGCCACGTAAAAACAAACTAGAATTGCCTGGATAACCACTTAAATTACTTATCGGAATAGTAGATACTGAAATCACAGGATTACCTAATATACCATCACCATTTGATATAGAAATTCCTGTGCTAGCTGTAATAGTTCTCCCAGCATAAATGCCACTTCCAGTTCTTGCAGTTAATCCTGTTTGAACAAAGGTAGACAAAGCTTGTAATTCAGATGCTAAAGTTAAATTAATAGTCCCATTCGCTGTAATAGGTGAACCTGAAACACTAAGACCAGCACTACCACTTATACTAACTGATGTAACTGTACCACTATTACCAGCCGCCCAAGTTCCGTCTCCCCTTAAAAATAAACTAGAGTTACTAGGATATCCGCTTAATCTTGATATACTTAATTGTCCAGAAGTATTGCTAGTAAGATCAAAAACTTTATTATCTATATAATATTTATTAGCAGCATGGTCATTTAAAGTTGGATTAGGTACAATAACAGGGATATTAAAAGTAAAAATGTTATTATTAATTGATAATAACTCAACTGGATTGTTATTTAAAATGCTTTTTAATTTTAAAGTGCCAAAATTATCTGCTGTAGTAGTAAGATGTTCAAAAACATATCCATTATTAAAAAAGTTGAAAATACCTATTTTCAATACTGCTGGAACATTTAAAACAGGGTTAAAATTACTAATCCAAGAAAAATTACTTGTAGGGTCGGAAAAAAATAATTTTTGGTTGTCCCCTAAAATATATAAATTAGGATTAATTGAATTTACTACTAAACTGCTTGCTGCCATACTAATTCCGTTTCATCCTGTAATAAATCAAACATTAATTTATAATTAACTGCATCATTTCCTGATTCAGGAGGTTTCAAATTAATTATTTTGTAATTTTTAAGGTCAAAATTTCTTGTAATATTAAAATTGGTTTCAGTTATTCCATTAATAACACCATTCCCTATAATATCCCCAACTAAGTGAATATTACCACTACTACTTCCACCTATTACTATCCAATTTGTTCCATCAAAAAATTCTAAACTAGCCATAATGCCTATTATAAACTTGTATTAAGCCTGAACATGCCAGCTGCGGGAGTAGCTGGGCGTTGAGCAGTCGTCCCTTTAGGCAAGGTAATAGCACCTGTCCCCGGTATTACTGGGTCTGTAGCAATAGAAACAGTTGCAACACCGCTTGAAACGCTAACATTAATTTGATTGAGCGTGCCAAGAACATTACTTAAACCGCTAGAACTTAACTCTGAAAAAATTATAGCTGCTGATCCAATATTTACACTTACTGCATTTGTTAACATAAAAATTTTAGGACTATTAATAGTCCCAGAAAAAACTTCAACCGTTAATCCTCTAATAAATTGAGTATAAAAATCCAAATCTGTTGCTCTGGTCAACACCCAAGCTGCTGAACCGCTACCAGCATTAGTTACTGTATAAATGCCATTTTCAGTATTATTAGTTTGATTTTTAACTAGAACTCTATTACCAGAAACTAAAGTAACTCCATCAACAGTAAGAGCAGAGAAACTTCCTGAATTAGTTAAAGTAGCTCCAACGCCATTCACTCCATTCAAGTAAGTGCCACCTACACTTGAATTGGTTGCAACGTTACAAGCCGAAATTTTGCCAAAAGTATTTAAAACCCAATTTTCACTTGCTAGTGAAAACCAAGAAGTTCCATCATGAAATTCCTGTTTCCCTACAGGAAAAGGTAATTGAGCCATAAAATATCTCTCAAGATTAATTAAATTTCTATGTTATATCTTATCATACCTACTTCTGCTAGTACAGGTCTTTCTAAAAGAGTTCCCGTTGGGATTTTCATGTACGACTTACCATTAAAATAAGGATTTGAAATAAAAGTTGTATTAATAGGATATTTTAATTGCCCACTGCCGCTAATATCTCCCTGCAAAGTAATAGACAAATTATCTATCGTATCATTTATTGTTTCAATATCATTATCATGACTACTTTTGTCTTCTTTAGATAGGATTGCGGCAGCTATTTCTGCCGTAATTGATGCTGCAATTGATGTCCCCACTGGAATCGCTGGAATCAATGAATAAGGTATCATTTGTTCAGTAAAATATGCTATTCCCGCAGCTGTAGCTGCCGCCTCCGCTGCGGCAGCTGCGGCAGTTGCAAATGCTTCAGTTTCAAGTATAGCCTCCTCCAAAGTTAAGGGGTCTATATAATCATTAACAATTGGTACTTTACCAGCTGATGCAATACTAATTACTCCAAGAGGACTACTTTTTAACATCCCGCCTGGAGCTAAATCAGAAAGCCCTTGAGCACTTGGTATTTTACTACTTGGACGTTGCATAATAAACGTTAGGTCTGGCATGTTATCCTCGGGCAATCTATCAGTACGAACAAGTAACTTGGCAATATCATTACCCTCTTCATCTTGTTGCATAGGTCTAATTAATACCAGTTTCATATCAGCCACGGGCGAGGATAAATCTACGTAATCCCTACCTGCAACGGCCTTGGATAAAGTCCCAGTTCCATTATTAACTGTGTTCTTAAGTAATCCAGTTTCTAAAGCTCCTAAGGATTGTGCCTTTGTAAAAGTATATGTTGCGCCAAGCCCATATAAATCTTTTAAAGCTTGTGGTATTAAAGCCATTTTTGGATTTTCCCAAGTAAATGTTACAGTAGAACTGCCAACAATAAAATTAGCATTGTCAAACCGCTTCATTATTTGTGCTGCTCTAACTTGCGTCATCGCTAAGGATGAAGAGATGTCAGTTCCCACTGGATTCCCAAGCGTATCATATTTAGTTGCGTAAATCTGTGGTAAAAATGGTCCAGACATTACCCAATCAAAAGGGGATAAATAGTCAAAAGTAGGGTTTGGAATCCTAAAATCGCCTATAATTGGACTGATAGGATTAGGAAATACCGCCTCTGCTAAAGGTGGTAAATTTATAATGCCTATATGTAATTGAGGATAAGCTTCATTATCATAATCACCTATCCATATTCGGTTATGATCTAGTTTTTTTAACTCTTCAAAATTCCCTATTTTTCTTTTTAAATCTATTATATCTTGGCGTACGTCAATTAGAATTGGAGAAGCAAAAGATCGTCCGTTTTTATCACCAAGTAATATATAACCTCTATCTATCGGTAATTTACCAGTTACAGGCGAGATAAAATTATATAAACGTTCGTACTTCATGCTGTTAAATGAGCTAATATACTTGAGATTTTATCACTTTCATTTGCATAATGAGTATCAATTAAATTAGCTAGTTGTGAAAACCAAACAGGCGTGCTATTATCAAGCTCATTAGGAAAGTCTTCTGGGAATTTAGGTTGGAATTTATAGTAATAGACATCACGAGCTAATCTATTACTCAAATAATCTAAATAATATCTGCTCCACTCTTCCGCCCCAGTCATAGCAACGTTCATAATTGTTGCCGCTCTAACAAGGGAATGTTCTAAATCTGTTGATGCTCCACCACTCCCATCAAAGCTCATATTTCCTATACCAGTGCCAACATCTATTATAACAATTCTAGTAGCGTGAGGTTTTACAGTTAAGCCAACATTAATTGCAGCTAATATTACATCATTAGCAAATAAACCTCCATCGCTATAATAATGCCCATTAAAATTATGAGCAGGCAAATAAATAGGAGCAGCAGAGGAAGCACGGCAAACATTAACTATAGTTTCGTTTCTTCCTATAAAATAACTAGGATCATTAAAGTTAGAAAATACAACATATCTGCTCATATCTTCCTCATAAGCAGGTATTACAATAGGAGTTTTGAGATTAGCTAAAGTATTCGTGCCAAAATTATCTACAAGAACTTGCTGAAGTATATTACTCCCATAGTTTGAATCTTCATAAGCAGATTTATAGAAAGCGTCATCAGTTGCAAACATAAAAGCTTTTTGAGCAAGGTTTGGTCTATTTGAATCTTCACTTGCATTATGGCTACCTGTTGCAACATCTGCCGCTGTTCTAATTGTAAATACTCTTTTTGCATCATTTAAAAAAAAGCTTTCCATATAATCAGGAGTTTTGCCAAAAGAATAACCAGAAGCAAGTATTGCTCCGATAGATGTTCCGCACATAACATCTGCATATTTCCAGAAATCAGCTTGTGGTATTCCCCATTGATGTAAGAACTTCTGCATAAAACGATTAGAGCCGTAACCCTTAGTGCCACCACCACAAAAAGAAAATATCCTTAGTGTATTTGTATCCATAATAATGTTATCAAAAAGGGGTTTCTTTTAATATGTTATAATTTACTTCACAATCAAATATCTGTGTAGGAGTATCTGAAAAACAAATTAATTTATCTTTTATTTCAGGACTAGTTTGATAATATAATTTAAGTCCTTCCAATTCTAACTTTTTTAACAAATCAACAGTCTGATAACCTTTTACTTCCAGATATTTTGTATAATTAATTGTTGTATCTACAGAAGAAGTTCTAATCTTCTGTAAATTTATACGTATAGTTTCAGATTTAAGATTAAAAATTATGATATTATCTATAACAACAATATGAGGTATAGTATTTACACCTGTTTCAACAATAATAGTCGGTGTTTTATTTAATACGGCAAATACATTGCTTTTTTCATCAATAAATACTCCCATACATTATACTTCCTCTCCCGGTATAAATGGTCGAGAGTTATGCACAGGCATAGGATCTTTTTTTATTAAAGGAGGTCTTCCTTGATCGTTTGGTATATCAAGAAACTCTTTAGCAACCAAACGACCATTCCAAACTTTTTTATTCCCATACCATTCATATTGTTTATATACTCTATCAACCATAAAACCGCTGCGAGAACATAAATATCTTCTTTCATCTAACATCGTATTTACTCAAATCATATGATACTGTTATATCTACATGCTCCATATCCATTGCAGTTGCTTCACTAAAATCCTGATCATAAGACATTTTAAACATTTCTGCCATTTCAGGTTTATATTTAATAGCTAATCTCCATGTAATACCTGCAACTAATGCCGGATACATTTTAGCTGGAATAGAGGGAGTATTAAAAAATTTACCTGCATCATACATTGTTCTAATAAAAGAATATCTTAAAACCTGAAAATAATTACTTGGACTTGGATATAAATATAGTTTAGGCGTTAAATTCTTGGAATAAAAATAACAGGTAGGACGTGATATAATATTCTTATTACTAAAAGATTCATAAGTATCCTCACTAACAGAAGTTATTTCAGTATCAACAATGTTATTGCAAAAATATATCTCTTCTAAATCAAGCGTAAAACCACCTGTTTCTCTAATCCTATAAGCTCTAGCATTAATAGGAGTAATAATATCAAACCATGCAACAGTATTAGCAACATACGGATATGCAGCAGGAAAAGTAAAGACATTAAACCAAGTAACCGTATCTTGTGATGCCTCTAAAATCAGGCTATACGGACGATTGGAAACATAACTCTGAATACCGATAAAGTTAAGTCTAGCAATTTTACCTATACCGTAATCATAAGAAATATTACCATTTTGAACATCTTGTGTACATCTAGTACCTATATCACCATCAAAAGCAAGAGCTGCATTACCTCCCCCTCCGCCATCATAAGTATCTGTCGTATTAGATTGAGCAACTCCACTTAAAACTCTTGTAAAAGTACGTAAATGAATGCTCCTTATATCCAAAACGGAAGGTTCAATATCATAGACAGATTGACCTGTATTTAAAGATAAATACGATTTATTTATTGTCCATAGATTAACACTTTTATTCATCCACTCAAGAAGAATAAAATCCATACTTCTTTTTGCAGAATTTATATAAACAGGTGTTAATTGATCTCCAGGTATACCTATCCTTTCAAAACTTTCCAGAATAAGTTCATCGTTTTCAAGTGATTGAAATTCGTATGTACCTGATACTTGAGCCATAATTAATATAAAAAAATAACATTTATACTTTAACTAATAAAATATATTAATTAAAGTATAAATGTTTTTAGAGATTACTTTTTTTTGCTTGTAGATTTAGCGGTATCTTTAGACATATCCTTTTTAGGTTTGTCTTTTTTATTGCCACACATAACATTAGCAATAGGTCTGCTATGACTTGCCATAATTAACCTCCTATACCATTAAACCATAAACAGAACGCCAATCAGTAGCATCAAAACTGTATCTTTCAAAAGCTGAAAACCAGTTTGTATGAGAATGCTGATCAACCCATTCCATGTTTTGAATTTTTTCACGTTCATAATGAATCAATCCTTTAACATCGGTAATAATAGCTGCAAAGTTCTCATTAGTTAGATAACTATCAACAACATATCCTTTAGGGAAAATACTATTATGATAAATAGCATTAATATCGTTAACCCCGGCTAAAGCATTATTATTAGCAGTACCGACAGATGCTCTATACTGGCTATTTGTTAAAATAGTAGCAGCAGTTTCATTAGCAGTACCGACAACTAATAATTGTGGTTTAACAGAAGCAGGAATACCGGATAACTGTTTAAATCCTCTGATATCCTTGACACCTTGTTGTATGCCGACTTCACTTAAAGCAACACCGGCATAGTTGGAATTGGTAATACCATTATCAAGAGGATGAGCAGTATTAAATAGAGTAACACCATCAGTAGTTGTAATAACGGTATTACCAAGATTTAAAACGTTCATGGCTTCTTGAGTTCTAGTAGCACGTAATGAAGCACCAAGAGCTGCAAGTCTATCAGGAAACTGTGTTTTATACAGATTATCCTTAATAGCCTCACGAGAAATAGGGAAGCTTAACCCATAAGTATTATGTCTAACAGTTTTTTGATTACGGGTAGACATAGTATCTTGAGCAATAGGTACACCTTCTTCTTTTCTTCTGGCGAATCCAAGATATCTAATCTCCTGAATAATTTCAAAAGCATGTTCAGAAGGTTTAGTTTGGAATATTTGTTTCCAATTTTCAGGTAATTGATCGTATTTGCCGATAAATCCATCGATCAGCGGCCGCATTAACTGAAATATAGAAGCGGAATTAATCATATATTTTTACCTCTTTATTTAATTATTAAGCCGCAGGTGTAACACTTACAGAACCAGCTTTAAATACATGATTATTAATAACCCCGGTAACACGAAGGAAAGGAGTATTAAAATATGTACCGACAGTACCATCAGCAGGTTGACCGAAAGAATCAGGAATATTTTTAGGATCATCACTAAAACCAAGAACTTTAAACGGCATAGTAGCTACTCTATCATATTCATTTCTACCATCAGCAACAGACGGGTTAGCCGCAGTTCCTGCTATAGAAGGACAACCATAAAATGTTGATACTCCCCAAGGATTTCTGGCAACATTATTAGTACCATAATTAGCTACAAGAGGATTATCCGCATAACCGGCTACAACAGCTCCAATACCGTCCCATTTAGTAACAGTAGTCAATGAACCTGATCCACCGTTATTACCAGCAGCAGGACCTCTACCTGTAAGAAGCATGATATTAGAGCCAATTATTGCACTATTAGCTACTGTTGGATTAGCGGCAGCATTTCCTGTATTAGGCCATGTAGCATCTTGAAGCTGCATAGAAGGTAGAACAAGAAATCTTCCGGCGTTTGCCACATCAGAACCAAAATATGTACTTAATTGAAGTTCCCAGATAATATCCGGATCATCATAAATAACAGCTTCTACTTTTGATGTAGTAGCAGTACCGGTTGCCCAGTATTCCTGTTCAACAAAAGTTCCGCTCGCATCCTTGAATTTACAACCCATAAATACACCGACAATAGGTGAATTAGTTGTAATAACTGTTCTATTATTTGCTGCTCCGATTGTAACAGTTGGAGAATAACGTGTAATAACAGTTTCTCTACCTTTGAAATATTGACCTACAACACTTGAGGCTATACTTCCTTGAATAACTACGGGATCACCTTTATTTAGAGTAGTACCTGCAATAGTATCAATAACATATTTACCTCTGGCTAGAGAAATATTACTTGCTCCACCCATTAAATGTCCTATAGGTTTTAATCCAAAAGGAGAGTTTTGTCCGTATGACATATATCTTAACCTTTATTAATTAATATTAAATTTATAATTTACAGAAAACTTAAACGTATATTTAACGTTTTATTTAAAGACTTTTTATAGAGACTAAAGCGTAACTCAAAACTTTTTTATAGAGATTAAAGATAACTCAAAACCGCTAAGGGTAAATCAATAGTTATTATATTAATTTATTTTGATTTAGTCAATTATTAACTTTATGTTAAAGAATATACTGTTACCGTAACACCTTCAGGAAAATCCTGTATCATCTCTCCGGATGAATTGATTACAACAATAGTTACAGAAGTTGTAGTTCTGATTATATCTTGACCAATTCTTGGAACTAAAGGAGTTTGTGAATTATTATTGGAACATGTAATTTCTACTCCATATTCTGTTGATCCCATAGGAGTTGTAAAATTGATAGTATATTGACCGTTAGAACTATTATAGGTAACAGAGGAAACATTAACGGCAGAAGTAAGAGATATAGTACCTGAAGTATTAGTGAATCTGCACCAACTCTTAGCTACGTTAGGAGCAATATAAGCTCCAAGTATGGTAATATTGTTTATATTACTTAAATTCCTGTTCTTATCAATTAGTATACCATTAATATTTGCTCTTGAATTAACTCCATTGGAAGTAAACAATAAATCATTATTTATGTTTGTATTGGTAATTGTATTACCGTTTATTTTAACATTACCGGATGTTATCTCTGTTAATGTTATACTTGAATCCAGTTTTACAATAATAACAGATCCGGCAGAACCGTCATAATTTTCAACAGTAATATTATTATCGCCTACTATAGAACCGGTAGACCAGATATCCGGCTTATTCCTATCCAGTAATAATACTCCCGGTTCTATATTATTAAGAGTTTTCAATTTGGCTATCAGATTATCAAGAGATAGATCAACTTCCCCTCCGGGATTGGATACAGGACTACCGGTAATATTAACGGAATTATCTAAACTCTTTATTTCCAGATTACTTATTCCGCTTTGACCGTCTCCGGTTTTTATTACTCTCCAACTGCCGTTACTTGTTGTAACATCATAAACATAGAATGTTTTAAATTCACCTACTGCAACAGTATCAAGAAGTGTTATTTTATCATGTAAAACAATTTTAAAAGAATTAGTTCCGACATTATTGAATGAAACAGAGAATCCCGGAGTTGTTTCAGAAGCATCAGGAAGAATAATATCTAAATCAGGAATTGTTGCAGTAGTATCAAATACGTCAGTAATAGCTATATTCCCTTGAGTTACAGAATACGGATAATCAAGCTGGATATCCGTATTTATAGTTAATTGTTTACAATTTGAAACCGAAGGGAAATACGCCATATTAATTATTTTTTAATACATTAAGAGTAGGATTACCGCTATCATAATTAAAACTATCTGCCATCTCAACACTTTTCCTTGCAATATCAGCTCTTGCATATTTTTCCTGTTCGTGTTTTTCAACCTCTCTTTTCATAAGAATAAGATCACCATGACAGATATACTTCTGTGCTATTGGATCAGGATTATAAACTTCATATATTTCAAGATTATATTTATCCGTTATTCTTGATTTATCTATCGGTTTCCAACCTCTTGATATAGCAAAAGAATATGCAGAATCTTGTTTATCTCTTAATTTATATCTCTGCCATTCATAAACAAATCCAGGTTCTGCTACAATAGCTTTAATAGCTTCAAGAGGATTTGACATATCAATACCGACTAAACGATTACTTTCAAATTCATGTTCCATATTTTCACTTTCCATAGTCTGCATATGTTTAGCTTTATTTATCTTCATAATATACCTATTTTATTTTGAATTTTTTAATTTACTTTTCAAATATTCGGCTTCAGTTAAACCAAGTTGCTGATACGCAGCTCTCTCCCATGGTTCAATAGTGACAGAATCGCCGCTTTTAGTCGCCATATTACTTCTTACTCCGCTAGCTCCGGATTTCTTATATGAAGTTTTAGGTTTACGTAATTCATCCTTATATGCAGATAAAGCTTCATTAAGAACTTCTATATATCTATCGGAAAGTATTTCTTCTCCTCTATTTGCTTCATAAAGTTTATCATTAAACTCCTCCATGAAATCCAGCATTTTTTTCTCTAAATGAGGATTATAATATCTTGATTTAGCATTAAGTTCAGGATTCTCTTCAAGCCATAAATTAGCAGCAAGTAGTTGATCATCACTATATACAGATTCATTTTCCTCTGACTCCGGATTTTCAGGTTTTTTATCCTCCTTATTATCATCAAAAATATGGCCGTTATCCTTTTCAAAGGCAACCATCTTATGTAAAACTCTATTATACGCATCCTCTGCTTTATCCAAATACGTATTATCATTTAATTTCCTTGCTTCTTCCTTATGCTTTTTAAGTTCATTTAGATCACTCTGCATAAGAGCATAGGACATACGAAGATTTTCAGTATCAACATAATTAAGAAGATTTTTTATCTGTTGATTCTCTGTATATAGTTTCTGACGCTCGGCATATATTTTTCTTACCTTACTTTTTGTATCAAAATATTTATCCTTATAAAAATCAGCAGTATCAAGCTCTTCCTCTTCCTGTTCTTCAGGTGTTTCATTATTATCTTTCTCTGAAATATCCTCTTTTATGTCCTCGACATTTATTTCCGGCTCTACAACGTTCTGTATATCTTCCGTTTGTACTTGTTCTTTCATTATAAACCTCTTTAACTTATGAATCTTGGATCTTTTATTTTAAGCATAGGACTATCTGCAAACATCTCAAAAACAGGTAGTTTCTTATAATTAAAACGAACTCCGCTATGTCTTGGAAATACAAACCAATCACCTACTTTGTACCATTCTCCCCATTCTTTTCTATTTTCTCCTTTAAATGCACATTTACCTATTGCAGCTATATATCCGCATGTTTCCTCATAGACATCCAAAGCATTGTTTAAAATAAGACCAGAAGCAGTTTTATTTGATTTTATATATAATCTAATTAATACATGTACAGGATGAACCTCAACATCTTCAAATAGTTTAAGTTCCTCCTCCATTTTCCAGGTATTTAAATCAATACCTGCTTCATTATCAAAATCACGAATTAAACTTGTATTCATATTATTACCTATTATTTACTTTAAATATATTTACTATCTCATCACGTATTTCAGTAAGTACATTCAATCTGCCGTATTCATAACGATAAGCATCCATGGAAGCGATACAACCGGATATAAGTTTTTCTCTCTGCTCTAATATCTTATCGTCAATTATAGCAAATATCCTATCTATATAATATTTATCCATAATCAATATCTACTCGTAATCTTCTGTAATTCGGCTTCATATCTAAGTCTTGCTTCTTCCTGTGCCTGTTTTACCTTCATTTTCTCTTTTTCGAAATCCATTTGAGTTTTAAATGTTTCCGCTTCTATTTTATCGTCCGCTATCTGCTTCTTGATTATATTAGCCTCTCTCTTCTGCTCAATATCGGCAGCAATAAGTTCATTAGGATCAAGAGGTTTATCTTCATCCATTGCTTCAGGTTTATTAAGCCCGAGTGATTCTATTGCAGCAGCAGCTCTACTAGCTAGTTCATACTGCATCTCCGGATCATCAGGAGATACTTGAGATAAATCTATTCCCATTTCATTCTGCATCTGCAACATGAATTTAAGTGCCATGTGTTCCTGAATATGAGCTGCTGATTGTTCATTCTGTACTGCTGAATGGACAACAATATGAGCATCATGATTCTGCTCAATTCCAGCTCTTACCGGTTTACCTTGCATTATATTCATATTCTCCGTTACCGGATCCAAAGGTTCTACCTCCTGATCCTTAGTTACAAGACGCTCTATTTCTTCCGAGCTTAATCCTTGAGCTGAAAATACCATTTTAAGAGCTTCAAAAGCATTTACTTTCTCCGGCATCTGAAGAGCAGTCTGGAACACCGCCTCTGCCTTCATTATCTTTTGAACGGTAGAATTAACGGAAGGATCTGATACCGGAACTATCTGCACATCAGAAACAAAATCATCGGCAGTTATTATTCTTTTCTCTCCCTTGATAAAAAATTCCTCTTTTACTAAAACCTCTGCAAACATGTCATCAAGTAATTTAAGCTCTTCCGATAATGAATTATGGAGTGATTTTAAAATAGCTGCCTGTATACGATTTTTTTCCTCAAGAAATGCAACGGCAGTACCTGTCGGTATATCTTCTCTTGAGTCCATCATACCAAGTTCAGATGCAGATAATCTATCCTGCATCTGTGAGATCATATCTCCTCTTAAATCAAGTAAAGCTTGAGATGGTCCACCAAAAGGTAGAACGGCAAAATCGGATCTTATGTCTCCTCCTGCGGATGAACTGCTAAGATTTTTAAAAGTACCGGGAGATAATCTAATGTCCGTAGTCTCCATTTTAGGGCCTCTATAAAAGCCGGCAGGTAAATTCTGGTATGTAGCTGAGTCGATGGTCAATCTTAGCATTTTAGTAGCAGCTACAGCGTTATTAGCCGACATTCTTGCTATACCCTGACCCCATATATCAAATCCTGTATAATACTGATACGAAATAAAGAATTTTCTTCTTTTACGTTTCTCATCCCATTTGTGCCAGTTGCGTTCTATTCGAAGTATTTTACGGCTTTCCTTATCAATAAATATGATATAGGGAAGTATATTACGGTTCTTTTTATCTTTTGATCTTGATTGTTTTTTATCCATATAGAAATCAAGATCAAGATCAAAATGAGACTCATAAACATCATGCAATGTTTTTTCCTTATAAGCATTAATATCAACAAGTCCGCTAATATTATCATTGGAAGCCGAAGATGAATCGGAAGTCCAGTCTATCTTAGTGTAAGGTAATTCAACATCCCTGAATATTCCTGATTTCTGCCTCGCTAATATGTCTCTGGTAGATAGCTTAAGTATATGAGTCAATCTATTTGAATCCATGATTGTACTACAATCAATATTAATCAGGAAATTATCAGGTAGAATGAATCTGCTTATAGGCATGCCAAGCATCTCATCGTAACATACTTTACGTATTACAGTGCCGTAAAAGCCTAAATAATACAGGAATTTCTCATAATCCTTGTAATATTCAGCATCTCTGACAGTTAAATAGTAATTAAGCCAGCTGCTTCTATTAGAGGCAATATCCTCTAAAGATCTTGCGTCCTGTCCGAATACCTTAAATCCTGCAGGACCGCTTTCAGGTAGCAGTTCACTTCTACTTATTGCCGTAAAGCGTACAAGAGCAGTACCTAGAGTTCCGTCAACAACCAAAGAATTCTCATTTTCCTTGTTTATGTCATCACATTTATCACCGGTAAACGTCATCAACTCCTTATGCAGTTTAAGCCAAGGTTCTCTTGCTTTTATATCATCATCAAGAGCAGAAAGAACATAGGAAGACAGTTTATTTAACGCATCTTCCGACATTTTACGGGATAAATCGGAATGGAAAGCATCTTTTTCCTTATCGGCAAAGTCATAAACAGTAGATCCGTCAGGAAGTTCATCAGATCTCTCAAGAGTACCGAATCCGTCTATATCAATAATATCATTGTTCTTCATATTCCTAATATTTAATGTTTATTTGCAATTAATTCCGATTTTAACATAAATTACCTGCTTAATATATAACATTACGACCTATAGATGCGTCATCAGGTTCTATATAATCACCCGGATTCATCAATTTACCGAGATTTCTAAGTACAATTAACGCTTGCGTCATTGTATCTACATAATCAAGTGATCTTGGATTAGGGAAATATGCAACCTCATTAACAAAATCCTTGGCAAAGCTAGCTGGTTCATAAATATCAATAGAATTTTCAACATCAATAGGTAACCACACCATACCACCCTCTATTAAAGGAGTAATTAATCTTACTCTTTGCAGTTTATCTCCGTGTTGATTAGGTACAAAAGGCTCTGCGTATACTCCGGCTCTATTTAAATCGGCTATTAAAGGATCTCCGGAAGCTTTAGCTTCTATTACAATCATATCAGGATTATAGAACGGATTATACTTAATCGGAACATTACTCGTATCCATATAATTAACAGATAATCTTTTAACTCTTTCTCTAAGCTCCGGATATTCCAGTCTATCCCGCCAGCAAGAGAGCAACATAACGTTGGTATTGTCTTTTGCGTCTCTAAATATCCCCCATGTAGTACAAGCTGAATAAGCTGAATTATGTTTAGCCGTTAATGCCGTATCCCATGATTGAACAATATATTCAAATCTAGGTAATTGACGGCTTTTATAAACTCTAAACCAGTGTTTCTTTATTATACCGCCCTCAAGAGGTGCAGGTCTTTGTTGATATATTGCCGCATAATCGTAAGATCCAAGTTCTTTTTTAAGCTGTTCTACTTCCGTTAAGGTCATTCTTTCAGTAAGTAGTTCACCCTCTTCCGTTCTTATATCCTGCCATATGCTTTTATAGTCAGGCAATAAAGTATCATCAACAAAGTCGGGAAGATAGGAAGTAGGAATTACATAATCCTTCTCAAATTCAAGCGGTAGTATAAGTTTTACCCATTCATTGTTTATGTCATTAGCAATTATGTTACCGGATACATCAAGCTCATCACCTCTTTGCTGTACAAGTACTCTACAAGTCGGTGATATATCACTTAGTATTATCCTGTTAAACCATTTTAGAGACCACCATCTATTGGTAGCATCTCTTATAACTTCCGATTCTCCTCCTACTGCGTTTGGATCATCACAATTATGTACTAGAATATTATTAGCAAAATAATTATTATTACCCTCTATCTCTAAATTATATACATATTCAGGTATTTCCTGTTGTTTGATAACTGATTTAACAACAACATCGTAAACTATTCCATCAATATTATATAAACATCTATCATACTCTTTAATATTTTTTATTGGCTTGTAACCTATGTTTATAATATAAATAGGATGTTCTTCAGTAGCTTCTATAGTTATACCATTTTGAAAAGCGCAAACATATAATTCAAGTTTATATATCTGTTTACCTTCATGTTTATAATAATTTTTAATACTTTTATATTCAGTATCACATAATTTATGATTGTAACTTAACACTTTTATATCTAACTTTTTTTCAACTATTTCACCTATAGTATATCTTCCGTATCTAGTTGATATCTGTGTATTATAAGGCATACAAATAAGTATATTCCCCCCTCTTCCGATAACCGCAGATGTTACGGATGTTGAATATCTATAACCGTTTTTATCGTTAACAAAATATCCTTTAGCATTCTGATCCGCTCTTAGTTTAAATCTGTCTCCCCATCTGGATTTAAACCAGTCGGACATTAGTAACATCCTGCTTTTGTCTGCGATATCCAGCGATAGATCACTAGTTATTGAAGAACATAGGAATTTCTCATTAGGGTTATGTATCCAAACCCATACAGGAAATGCAATAGATATCAAACTTGTTTTACCGAGGCGAGGAGGAACGTTTATAAGTAGTTTTGTTATTTTTCTATAGTAAACATTTTCAAGATGTTCTGCTATAACTCGCATAAACCATTCATCAGAGAAATATCCAGACCCGTCTATAACAGGTAAAGCCTGTTTATAGAACTCATACAAAGAGCTTTCAGCTAGTAACTTAAGCTTCTCTTCTTCGTCATTAGGTAATAGATATTCTATTTTAGACATTATTATTTATTAATACCTATTAACTTATTTTCTATATCGTTCAACTTTTCGTATATTTCACTTATTACACATGCAGGTAATAGATCAGTAGAATTATAAGTGCTATTATCTTTAGTTAGCCGAGTAAAGTTATACTTGAATACTCCTACTTCTTGTGTAATAGCATGGATATCAGGCTTTATTTTACGTAATATCTCTCTGTATCTATCTTTTAAATTGTTTTTATCTGATATTAAAAAAGTACTTTCAGTCTCTCTTATGTTTATATGGTCATCCAATAACTCTTTTATATCGTAAACAAGTGTTACTATTTCTTTATAATCATTTAAAAATTTTAAATATTGTTGTTTATTCATGGTCAAATAATTCCTTCATTATTTTTATTGTCTGTTTTTGTTCTTCTGCCTCTTCATCTTCAAAATATTTATCGTATTTATTAATATTTTTTAGAAACTTATTTATAAAATTTATATGGCTTTTTAATGTTTCTATTCTTTCAATACTATTTCTAACATGTTCAAAACCTTTTGCAGTTAAACCTAAATACTCTAATTCATTTATACATACTTGCTGAATATTCTGTTGTTCATCTACGATAGATGTTAAATGTTTTACCTTTTCTTTAAGTTTTTCTATTGCAACATCTTTTGAATACAGGAATATATTATCAAACAATAAATTGTTATTAACGTATTTCTTGTGTTCTCTTATAGTTTCCTTATATTCCTGTAAATCCATAACTACCTTTTATATTCTATTATTATCATAAGCCCATTTGATACGCTCCATTTCCTCATCGTATCCATTCTTTTCCTTGATGAATGCAAGGACTTCATCGCTTATATTTGAGAAATAGTGCATAAGTTTTATAGCTCTCATCCTTATATACTTCTGCTCCCTTGTTTCAACAAATTTGGTAGAGAGTCCTAAAGACTTATTCTGCTCCTGTATTAAATCGTTATATATTTCTACAGCTTTTGTTTTACCTTGTAATGATTGCTCCCTTATGGATTGCTTGAATTCAATATTGGCAGCTACTTTACCTTTCTCGTAAGCATGTTTTATCTTATCATTACTGTTAATTAGCTCCTTAAACTCATATACGTCAAAATCAAGAGCAATGGCAATCTCTTCAACGGATAAATTGTTTGACGCCATTTGTGTTATGCACTTTATAAACTCTTTTAACTCCGACTTATCCATTAATTCTTGCTTAGCATGTTTTTAATGATATCCAGTTTACCTTTGAACTTATCACCTTTATAATCCTGTTCTTTATCGCTTACATTCTTTAACTCAATATCTACTTCAAAAGTAGGAACTTTAAAAGTCTCTATAATCAGTTTAGCTATTTTCATATCGTTGTAATCAAGGATATGTTTAGATTGATTTGCGATATTACGTTCAATATTCTTTTTAGTAGATGCAATAAGCAATGTTACTACTTCAAGCCAGTTTTGAGCGGCAACACTCTTCTTATCTCTGTAATCAAGTTGCCTAAAGTTACTAATCAATTCCCTTGCTTCTTTACGAGTAAGAAACTCATCGGGGTCATGATCGCCGACTATTACCGCAATATCATCATTAGCTATACATTCTTTTCTATGCTTTGTTACATTATAGAAAGAAAGGTTTGCAATATCCTCAACAAGTATACTGAATTCAAACTTAAGTATCTCTCTCTGATAATCCGTAAAGTCTCTCCTATATTCATTCTTAATAAATTTATTAAACTTTTCTATCTTTTCATCATTCCATTTATAAGACAGAAAGATATTACATACAGGACAACTTTTATTTCTCATCGACACTCAACAATTTAGTATTATGTTTATTATCAATAGCGAATATGTCGTTTCTATTTGTGCTATCGTTATCAATCAAACTATATTTATTACATTCGTTAATAACACAATTCCTTACTACATCACTAATTTTTAAGCTTCTGCATCCATAATTGTTTCTCATTATTTCAAGTAACTTGTATATAGCTCTAGTCTCGCTATCAGTGAATCTAGCAGAGTGTATAGTAGTTGACGGCTTATAACTATTTATTATCATCCTTTATTCTTGGTCCTAAACCAATAGCGTTTATCACTTCTATAATAACATTTTCTAGACTTTTTATATCAACAGTTAAATTGCTTGTTCTTATCTCCAACGTTTGTAATCTAGTTAATATATTATCATGGTTAATTTCTTGTGATGTATTGCTTTCATTTATTCGATGAAGTGTTTGCATTATGTTAACCTATTATTGTATACACAAAATTATTAAATGTTTATATAATAGACAATACAATTAGTCAACAGATTATACATAACATTTATTATGGAAAGTGTAGAGGATATTATAAAAGGGTTCGTATATGAACACAAACCCTTTAAATATAAGAAATCAATCGCCTTTAGCAGATAAATTGATACTATCTTCAATCATTACTATTGTCAATATCCAGTAAAGTTATTTGCTGTACGAAAAAATCGTACAACTGAATTTAAAATTTAATATAAGTGAAGTTTGATATTTAAATATCATTTAAACGAGTTTTAAATATGTTTTTAGAAGTTATAATATATGCTAAGCTATATACCCACATAAAATTATTTTAGACTGTTTAAATCAAATTTTATAGAATACTATATTTTTTCCTCCTCTTACCTCCGTCGAAGTGAAAACAATAAAATAAAATTTTTTTGATGTTTTATTCTGTTTATCTCTTAATCCCTTATATAATAAGGGTTTTAAGATATATAAAAATTTTTTATATTACTACTTGCACTATGTTTATTTTACTGATAATATCCTTGTAAGCCTTATTCTATAAGGGATTGGAGCGGTTTAGCTAAAAATCCTTGTCACTAGTCAGAACTGACATTATAGAAATGACAAATTGAAAACCCTTTTAACAAAAAGGTTTGAAGATACAAAATGTCATTTGTCAGAAAAAAATCACAAACTCTTATATTATTTTTCACTCTCCCTCTCCTCCCTCTATTTTTGCCATCTATTATTTTTATATAATCTTTTATAATATTTTAATGACAAATGACAAATATATATTTGAATAGTAATAGATATAAGGGTTTTCAATTTGTCATTTCTATAATGTCAGTTCTGACTAGTGACATTAGGCGTTCAACCATAGGTTAATTAAACTATTAGTTACTAAACTATAAGATGTTTGTGATCTATATTATGGAAAGTATAACATCCTCCAAACCCTTGCGTCAACTACATTTTTTAAAAAATGCAAGCCATACCGTAAGTTAGTAACATTGCATAAATAAAATAACCTATAATATTTAATAAATTAACTAAACATTAAAAAAATAAATAAAATTAACATATATTTAACTAACCTCCTAAAACCATCTAAAAAATACTATATTCAACTGCTAATACTACAAAAACCCCTTACGTAAAAATATATTTTACAGAATACTACATTTTCAACTGAAAATAGTAAATTTTGAGTCAAATTTTTAAAAAAACTGTAAAAACCTAATTTTTTTGAAAGATTTATTGAAATAACAAGGAAAATAACTAAAATATAAAAAGTATAAAAAATATAAAAACATGTATATAAACAAAAAAGATATAGCAAAAATAAGTAGAGGATTTATTAAAATTAAGGGATGCAATATTACATCTCTTGTTGCATGCCATAAAATAGCAGAAAATGAATATAGATTATATATTTTAAGAGAAGACAATATAGGGAAGTATTGTAACGAGGATTACAATATAATAAATATGTCAAAAGGTAGATTCAGAATTAAGGAGTTGGTAGATAATAAGTGTTTCGTATATATAAAACTTATTGAGGACGATATATTTGACGATAATATCAAATATAGAATTGTTGTTTTAAAATAATAAATTAATGGAAAATAACTTTTTGCATGAAGAAAAATTTATTACTCATATAAAAAAACTTCAAATATCTAAAATTCAACTATCAAGCTATACTAACATAAACTTTATCAACTATTATGATATATTTGCAACATATTAAAATAATTGTATACAAATATATTTTTAGTGTTGACATAATGAATTTCAACCTATAAACTTAAACTACATACAAAACGCAACTAAATTTAAAGGTAAATATTATGACATTAACAAAACAATTTTCTGGAATACACATTGAACCTTTTTATACACAACATTACTTACCGAGATTTGAGTTAAACAAGAGATTTGACGAGGGTAAAACAGAGTTGATTATCCCTGATTTCATTCTTGAAGATAATTTAAAGGATGGTTATGACATTAAACTTAAATACAACACAAATAAATACGACAGCTTTTTGGATTATGTCCAAGATAAATACAATGAACTTTATTATGAAGCTAAATATTCATTAGAAGATGACTGTTTAATGTATAACTATGTGTATGAGCCTCGTATATATGATGAAGAGATTGCCGACCTTTGCGGATTCATACCTTTTGAAATAAAGACGGAAGATGAAGACTTACAGCTATTGTCTTTCGGAGGTTGCGGTATGGATTTTACATACAAACTTGAAGCTTATCAGTTACTAGCTGACGGCTCTTATGATGAACATTCTTACTTTGCTGAAAAAGGTATATCATATTTCCAGTATTATTACGGCAAGGATAGTGAAGTAGTAATAGAGATTAACAAATTGCTTGAAAACAGTAAGGCAGCTTAAAGGAGGTATAATAATTATGAAAGGTTTATATATAACTTATTTTGATGATTTCCCTAAAGAAAGTACAACTTCTGAATTATTTTTAGATAAGGAGCATACTATTGAGGATATTAAAAACATAATGAAAAAAGCTTATTTGGATGCTCGTAAATATAATACAGATGATAATTTTCTTGAACTTATTGCTATTAATAGTGATTGTGAATTCTCTTTTATTCCAACAAAAAAGAAAGATCGTAAGTTATTCAGACATAATCACGATTGGGATTATGAGCTAACACTTAGAAGAAATTGTGGGAAGCGGGATACAGAGAGATTATTAACAACCTGCCCTCTTAATACATCCATGAATAAGTTTATTCTTAAACAATATGTATATAGATTTAAAAGTCTGCTGGATATTGATGTATGTTATCATAGATTACAAACAATAAAAGAAAACTATAAACTTTTAGTAAAAGAACAAATAACTATTCAAGAATCAATTAACATAGAAGTATTTATTAATCAATAATAAAAAGAGGTAAAATAATATGGGCAAATTTGAAATAAACTTTTTCTATCTAGAAGAAACTAATAACATAAATGAGTATAAGGAGGAACTTTTAAATCGCAGTTTAAAATTATCCACATTAGAAGACGTAAAGAGCTTTTTTGCATCAGATTTTTATAATGCTTATAATGGTTGTGATGCTATTGCAGGAGTCGGTGATGGTGTTGTAATTACTGAAAACGACAAGGTTATATATAAAGAAATAAACGAGGGATTATTTGATAGTAAATTCTTGATTTATAGAAATAGTGAGGATGAAATATTTTATATAGAGCAGCAAAACGATGTTGATATTGAAGATAAAGACCTTGTTGTTGTAGATAAATATAATATAGCAGGACACGGGTATTGTTTTGAAGAGGTAGATATTAAAGAAGAGGCTATAGCATGAGTACAAGAGGAACATATCAAATAACAATGCAATATACGGAAAAAGATGGAAAAATATTAACACACAAGGATATTGACGTTTGTATTTATTCTCAAAACGATAATTACCCTAGCGGAGCTGTAGAAAAATTTAAAAATACGTTGAAACTACAGAAAGAGTTAAAGGAACAATTAAATAACACAGATTTTATTGAGTGTTTTATAGCGGCAAATATTAGAGAATTCGGTTACATGGAAATAACAAGCAATCATGATAACCATTACGATACTGATTATGCTTACGACATAACTATTAGCGATGATATATATTTAAAATGCTATAAATATATTAGATGGGGCAACATCTTAACAACTATCCGTAAGAGAGACAAGGAGTTGTATTACGATGGACTACTTATGGATTTTATAAATAATACGGCAATAGAACTTTTAGATAAATAATAAAAAAGGTAAATTAATAATGAAAAATATTTTAACATTAACGGCTATTGTTTTAATACCGTTTATAACACTGGCAAACACTTATAGTGAGATAAAAGAGCTTACGGATAGAATAAAGACTAATAGCGAGTCTTACAGGCTTATTTGTTATGGTAATAGAAATACTATGACTCTAAGCTATGAATTAGATATAGAAAACAAGGAACAATATTGCATCTATCTAAAAGCTACTATTGAGAATGATATAGATAAAGTTTTGCAACTGGAAAAAGATAACAAAAAATAACTGATTTAATACACACACAAAACGCAACTAAATTTAATAAGGTAAAATAATATGAAAAAGAAAAGAATATATAAGAAATATCAACGAATGAATCCTTTGCATGCGTCAGAATTATACGGATTAGGTAAGATATCGTATGAAAAATATCAGATAGCTTTTTATTCTAAATTTATGAATGAAAATAACGTAATTAACCTTATTTACGGGTAATTGATATGACACAAGAAATACATAGACTAGTAGAGCGATTTTCATATTTCATAAAACTTGAGTATATGTCTTTAGAAGCTAATATTTCTCCTAAAATAAGAATTGATGATGCGATAAAAGATATAGAACAGTTAAGAGAAACATTAAAAGTATTTAGCAACTTCTTAAAAGAGTTAAAATAATGAGCAGATTTAAACAATTATTACTAGAAGAAAACCTAGTTTATGGTAATCAAAAAGCTAATTATGAAATGAGGGTCATACATATACCTAATAAAGGTAAAAATGCTTCGGATGATGATATAATCCATAGCGAGCTACAATTTACAAGTCTAACTGATTTCAACTTCTTTTTGTTATCAGACCATTACGACAATATTGATAAATATGATGATGACAGAATAATAGTTGTTAATCTTGAAACAGACGAGATTGTTTTTGATACAGATAGAGACGATTAAGGAGGATAATAAATGGATAAAACACAAGAACTAGAAAATGAGATAGTAGATTATATCATGGATAATTGGGGTAGTAATGAAACAGAAGTGAAAATAAATTATCTTAAGGTATTAGTAACAAAATATTATGAAAATAGAAGAAAAATTAAATGAAATAGAAAACTTATTAGCTAAGTTGTTTAACAATATAGAAGATTTACATATAGCTTTATTAAAAAAATATTCTATCGATGTTTCTGACGAACAATACTTAAATGATACAGGTTTGTTGAAATATTGGAATAAAGAAATTTGTAAATTTTTAGGTAAAAAAGATTAATAGGTAATAGAATGGGTAAAATAGGAAAAATTATAAATAAGATAATACCATATATTTTTATATTAATATTCTTAACTTGTATATTTTGTTGTGTAGTTAATTTCATATATTTAAATTGTATTATATATAAAATAATTTTATTTATAGAAATTATTATTTGTTTATTCATGATTTATCTTTGTGTTTTAGATACTGAGAGAGACGATTAAGGAGGTATTGGAATGATAACAGTTAAAAATGAAAATGGTATATTTTTAATAGAAGAGAACAATATAATTAGCGAGAGTTCTAATCATGTTCATATAGATATATCAAATAGAATAGTAAGAGAAGAAAATAAAGGAGTATATGTAGAATACATAAGACCACTTCATATATGGTGTAAAAAACATTTAAAACCTGTTTGTACTACTAGTTATAAACCTTATTGTTGTAAAGATTGGGAGGTAGCAAAATGACAATAGAATGTGCTGAATGCGGTAAGGAGTACGATCCTGATGATTTAATAGACATAGGGGATAAAGAAATTTATTTCTGTGAATGTGGTTATGAAAATGTATGGGTATAGAAAATGAAAATATATTTTTGTGAGAATTGCGGTAAAGATTATTCTGTAAAACAATTCCAAGAGGTAGATTTAGATATTTATTCTTACGTATGTGAATGCGGTTATGAAGAAATATATAAAGATTATTAATAAAAAATAGGTATATAAAATGAGTGATATATGGATAACTAAAGATGGAAAAAGATTAAAAATTTCTGAAATGAGTAATAATCATCTAATGAATTGTTATAAAAAATTTAATTTACCTATAGATCATAGAATTTCTTATGAGTTAAGAAAACGTAGGTTATTACCTATACGTGATTATATAGAACATTGGGAGTTAGAATCAAAAATGGATGATGAATATTTAGACTGGTTTTGGAAATAATAAAAAATAGGTATATAAAATGAGTGATACAAAAGAAACTGAAAATAAAGCATTAACAATATTTAAAGAAATAGAAAAAAGAAATATTAATGATACAGTAAAACCTAAGTTTGAATTATGTTTTTTTGATGAAATGGGAGTTGATCACTACAACAAATATTTTAATACTAGAGAAGAGGTCATGGAATTTATTAATAGTTATGAATTTAATAAGTTATTAAAAATTTATAATTATACGGAAAGAATAGTTTTTGATTTAGAAACAGATAAAGTAATTTGGGAGGAAGTAAAATGAGAGAATTTACAAAACAACAAGTAGATTTTATTTGATACGAAATAGGCGAATGGTATGTGCAGGGGAAAAATCAGTTAGTTGATTATGATAATAAGCAACATAATCTAGGATACGCCAAAGAATTATTAAAAAAAAGAATTTGTGGTGAAGAATATTATACGTTAGAAGATGAAATATTAGCAGACGATTGAGAGATAGTGGAATGAACAACACAAAAGAAACGAAAAATAAAGCGTATGATTTATTGTATACTCATCTTATGTCTAATATTAAATATTATCAAACAGACCAAAAATTATATAGGTTGTTATTAGAAAAATATAACGAAGAAAGAAAAGAAAATGAACATTATTGAAGCGATACAAAATTTAAAATTAGGTAAAACTATAAGCAGAAAAAGTCATAGACTTATAGAAAAAACATATGGAATAAAACATGACAGACCCATCTACATAATAGAGGAAATTGAAAAAGGTCAGTGGGTAGAAAATCCAAAAGGTTCTGCGATAGAAATACATACTCCAGAGGGTTTTAAAATGATTTTTTTAGATGACGATATTTTAGCAAATGACTGGGAGGTAGTGGAATGAATAAGGAAATAAAATTTGTAAAAATTAACAATATTGAATTTGATACACCTTTATCAAGTAAAGAAGCGTTTAAAAGATACAAAAAAGAAAGGAAAAAGATAAGTAAAGCATTTTGGAATAAGTTTGCTGAAAAATTTGATTTAGTAGAATTTGGAAGTCCAATTGGAAACATAAGTAATATAGTTAACATAGATAATTTCCTTTCACATAAATTAGCTAATGGAGATAAAAGTGATGATAAGTAAAGAAAGAACAGAAGAACTAAGAGATAAATTAATTGTACAACTAGTTAATGACTTGGAAGGATTAAAACAGGAAATTATAGTAGAATCAGGGAAAGATTCTTTAGGTTTTTTATATAGATATATTCATAGTTTAAAAAAGGATGTAAGAGCTTGTAGAGGTAATAGATCTGCTGATAGTTACGTATATATCGATTTCCCTTTATCTAAATGGGATTTTACAGAGGAAGAATTAAAATATTTAAAATTTTATGATGAGGATTAAATAAAATGAGTGATATTGAATTGATTTTATTAGTACATAAAATAATATTAATTATTGGAATACTCGGACTAGGAGTAATTTTTTATTATAATTTTAAGGATTAAAGAGGAAATAAAATGACAGAAGAGGAATACATAGAAGATTACAAAAATGTTTTTATAGATTCTATTAACTATAAAATATTCAATACTTTTATTGATAGCGGTAAACTATCTTATAGGTTTTCAAGTATAGTACACGATAAAAAAGTGGTTAAGGAAATGCAGAAGAAATTATTTCTAAAACAATTGAAAAATAAGTTACAGGAAATAGATGGTTATACTTTTAAAGATAAACTAGACATAGTAAAACTTGATTGTTTTTCTACTATAGTAAATATAATATATTTAAAAAATTAAAAATATTTATGTATACAATTATAAATTTAATGTTGACAAATATAATTGTAACTTGTAAGATATAAACACATAATATAATATAACTAAATAGAATATAAAAATGGATGAAGAATCAATTATAGAACACAAAAACAGATTATTTAATATAAACGACAATTACATGGATTTTAAAAATGTATTGAACACTTATTTTAAAGAACAATGCCCGTATTTAATGAAAATGATTGTAAAAGAATCTGATTATGGAAGTGAATTTGAAGGAAACAAAAACGAGTTTATTGCTACTCATCCTACTATTGGATACACAGGGTTAATAGAAAAATCAGAATGTATGGGTCAACAAGAGTATTGGGACAGTTTATTTATTCTTGAATCAGTTACCAAGCTCTTCAATGATTTGGAAATAAAAGCTAAAAATGTTTATAATCCTTTTATTCCTACATTAAACACAATGTATATAAGAGATAGTATACACTATTACATTTATGTAGATCAAAATTCTAAGAAAAGAATTATAGTCGTTGCAGGACGTTTTGGATTTTATAGGATTAAATCCCATATAACAGGAATATATGAAGACGGCATGCATCTAGATAGTAAATAATTAAACACACAACACAACATAACTAAAGAGGTAAATATGTTAACTAATAAAATACTTGAAATTGTATTAAAAACAAATAACCCGGATACAACATACCCAAAGCTATATAAACTATCTCTAGTAGAAAACCAATTTAAAACAGGAGATTATACTACTACTTTTAGTACATTAGTTGATCTTGTATATTTTCTAGATAGCCAGTTACTTCATAACTTACTTAAAAACTCTAATATGTTTGATAGAGTTGTAATTGAGTATAACGGGGAAATAATTGTAAATGCGGATAAGATTATAGATAAACTTATATAAGGTAAAAATTTATGAAAACACAAGCAATAGAATTGGATCGTCAAATTTATGATATGGATAATATGTGCAACTCTTGCAGTAAACCATTACCGATATTTGATAAAATAGTTGTTACGATAGGAAGCAGTAAATACTATTCACCTATTTGTATTAAATGTCTGGATGAAAAAGGTATTAATTATGAGAAATAATTTTAAACATGATGGTTCTATTACCATATTAACAAAGAAAGAAAACCTGGATTCTAAAATAGAAGTAAATAACCTATCTACTCCTGATTGTATATACTTTTTATGTCAGACTCTAGCTATCGTTATAAATGATTTAGGTGATGAAAACAGTAAAACTCTTGGCGAGAAATTAGATACATTAAATACTTTAAATGAGACAATGAAAAAGATGATAAAAGGATTTAATGATGTAAAACTGGCCGGAAAAGAGTGTATAAGAAAAATAAATATTAATTAAAAATATGCCAAGAAAAAATATGGAAGTAAAAGATATAAATACTGCTATCGGTAATAAAATAAAAATTTACAGATATGAAAAAGGTTTATCAAGAGATGCTTTAGCTAAAAAAATTGATATTACTCATCAGCAATTAGCAAAGTATGAAAACGGAGTTAATAATATTTCTGTAGGTAAACTTGTTTTACTAACTAAAATTTTAAATAAAACGTTAGCAGATTTTATTGATACGGGAAATAACGAGATAAAACAGGATAATCTATCTCGTATTGATCTTGAAATAACAAAAGGTATACACACTATAAAAGATAAAGAAATAAAAGATATTATAAATAGTCTTATAATTAAACTAAATAAAATAGAATTATGATAATACTTATTTCAATACTGCTGATATTCCAGATAGCAACACATTTTTTATTACATAGTCTAATAGATTTTATTAAGACTTACGATTCTTCTATAAAATTAAGAGGTATTATAGGAACTACTTATAAAAAGGTAGAAATAGTTAGAAAGTGTAATCTGATTTGTATTCTTATAACAGGTATTATGTTTGGGTATGAAATAAATATATGGTTATAAAACTAATTGTAATAGGTTTGTTTATTGTATCTATCGTATGTATAGGTGTGTATATAATGAAGTTAATATTTGATAAAGATTAGAGGTAAAATATGACGTTTACAAAAATAAAAAATTTCACTGAAAAAGATGAAATAAGAATTAAAGCAGCAGGAAAATATATAGAAAATAATACTAAATCAGGACAGTTTGCTATCTATATCGGAGGAGAAGTATATTTAAATTTCTTTGGTGAGGATAAGAAAATTGATATTACTTACGGATATTCACCGATAACGAAAGAAAGAACTATACTGCTTTCAAAATTAAAGGAAGGTAAAAAAGGTTATAGTTCTCATATAACAGGTAACGGACATAATCAAACAAGAAAACTAGTTATTTCAGTTGGTAAATATTTTATAAATAAAAATGATTATAACAATAAACCTGTTTACTATGTTGTAAATAAAAACGGTGAGATAGAGTTATATATTGATAATATTTACAATAAGAAAAAAACTAAGGATAAAGTATATTTTGAAGGCGGTGAAGTTAACGTAAATGACCTAGCCTCAAAAATAGCTAAGAATATTAAACCAAAGACAACAAAAGTGTTCAAAGATAATAGAGAATTATTAGTAGAACCGGGAAGATATATTAATATTGAACCGGAATTTAATGAATTAATACTCAAAGAATTAAGCTATTTAAAAGAACAAGTAAATTTAATAAATGAAAAAACTACAGAATATTTTAGAACTATTAATTTTAGTATAAATACAAAATTAGATAAACAGGCTACAGATTTAAAAGATTATTTTCTAGTAAATAATATTGAATTAATGAAAGAAATAATTAATTCAAAAGGATACGATAAAAATGATATTGAATCAAAACCAAAAATTACTATGGATTTAATACGTGTTATAATTAATGAAGAATTAAAAAATACTCTTAATTTTTACGATAAAAAAAATAGAACTAAAGCTTAAAAGATATGACGGAAATAAAGATAAAAGAAGCTTATTTAGTAGAATATTTGGAGAATAATTATGAAGAAATATAAAGTAATATATAAAGATTATGGAAGATGGATTTCTTTAGTGGTAGATGATAAAAATAATTTATATAAAGCTTCTTTTGAAAGTATTATTGATAATATGATAGATGGAGAAGTTGTTGAAGATGATAAGTTAATTTTGAGTGATAAATCTAAAGCTAGTGGTAAATTTAATGATTTTTCTGTTATTTTATTAGGAGAAACTTATATAGCGTATTCAAAAGATAAAAAACATACAATAATAGATTATATAGAAAAAAATTGTCCTGATATAATAGTTAAAAATAATAAATTATATAAAGAAATTGATTTTGATTCATTTATGGAAACTAATGAAGATTTTATATTATCTTTACCTTCACCTGAATATAAGAAACCTAAAAATATAAAATAATTATGACAGTTAAAACCAGATATAGTGTTTATATAGAACATGGTAGTGATCTAGATAAATTTATAGGGAAAGTAAAACGTAAAACAACATTAAGTACAGAGGAAATATTAGAGTTTCTTATTAATTGGTCTTATGACGATTACTTTTTCAATAATATAGATAGTTTAATTGATTTAGTTCCTAATAGAATGAAAGAGGAGAAGGAAAATGAGTGATAAAATTTACGATATTATAGGATGTATAATAATTATTATTTTCTCACCGATTATTATATTAGGATTTATAGCAGGTTTATTTTTCGGTAAATGTATCGGTAGAAGTCTATTTATACTTACTTGCATATTAATACCTTTTATTAAATATAAGCTAATTAGTAACAATAAGGAAGCTTGGGATAAGTCTGTAATAGATAGAATACATGCTAAAAAATATTATGAATAATTAAAAATAAAGGAGGTAAAAGATAAATATATTAAATACAATTAACTAAAATTAAATTTAACACACACAAAATAAAATTTAAAAAAGGTAAATAGAATGGATAAAACTATCAATAAAAATTTTATACCAAAAAAATACAACGAACAGTTAAGTTTCTCACTACCTTATACTATTAAACATGAGGAAGAAGGACATATAATATACCAGCGTATCCAAGATGGATATGTTAATGCTACTGCTATGTGTAAAGCTGCCGGTAAAGAGTGGAAACATTATAACGAATTAGAATCAACAAAAGCATTTTTAAAAGAATTATCGGAAGTAGAGAAGTGTGACATAAAAGCGTCAGCAAAAATGACGACCACGGCTTTAGTATGCTCTATTCAAGGTGGTGAACCTGAATTACAAGGTACTTGGATACATCCACAAGTTGCAATAAATTTAGGTCAATGGTTATCTCCTAAATTTGCAGTTAAAGTATCTAAATGGATATTCGACTGGATGAATGGCAAAATGCCGACAAGTAAAAGCAATTTGCCGTATCATTTAAAACGATACTATTTAAATTCCAGTAACATCCCTCTTGGATATTTCTCAGTTTTACAGGAAATGACTATCATGTTGTTTGGAGCTTTGGAGATGAAAGGGTATGTTATTCCAAATACAATGATACCTGATATATCAGAAGGTAGGATATTCGCTAAATTTATGAGAGATCAAGGAATTAATATAGATGAAATGCCTACTTATATTCATATATACGAAGATGGTAGAAGATGTGCAGGAACTAAATTATATCCGAATGAATATCTTTTTGCATTTAGACAACATGTAATAGAGCATTGGTTACCTAAACGTGCAATAAAATATTTCAAGGAAAGAGATAAAACAGCATTACCTTATATAAACTCTATATTACAGTTAAATGCTCCTGACACAACAAATAAAATTAAAGGTAAATAAAATGAATAAATTTTTTAAAATATTAATCGTAATTCTATATATTATAGGTATAGGTTATTTCACTGTAATATTAAATAAAAGTATATGGGAAGTTATAATTGTAGTGATTAGTATACATATTATCCAATATTTCATGGATTCGCTTTTAGAATCTATGGGTGAACATTATACAGATACAAGACATAAATTAGATGAAATAATAATAAAAACTAAAGAAATTAATTATAACACACAAGAAATATTAAATAAAATTAAAGGTAAATAAAATGGATATTTTTGGACAAATAATGTTGAATATACTTCTTGTTATCATATTTTTAGTGATATGTTTTTTTATGCCGAGTTATAGTTTTTTCTGGGGCGTTATAAAACTTGTGTCTTTGGTTGCTGTGTTTTATGTTATTATGGATATAAATAATTCAATGTAATAAATGATATTAATACGATAACAGATAATATCATTTATCTCTTGTAGCACCTAGTATTATTGAAGTTTGAAGAGGTTTATAATAATCTTTACCTAATCTTTGATACCAAGGTGCTATATCAGGTCTTAATAATAATTCTTTAGCTAATGTTGGGTCAAGTAAAGCATTAGAAATTATTTCATCTTTTTTTACTTTTCCTATATTATTTAAACCGCTTTTAATTGAACTATATAATGCAGATGCTCCAGGTATATAACTAGTTAAACCTTTTTTAATTGACATATCTAATCCTGTATTAAATAGATTATTCATTAAAGTAGTTTCTGATTGTGTATTTGAACCTTTTGCTCTTCCAAAAGTATCAACAAAATTTCTTTTTCTCGTTATTTCTAGTGCATCATCAAAAATTTTTAATTGTTCCGGAGTATAAATTAAATTTAGTTTTTCTCTATTTTTTGTTAAGAATTTTTTCAGTTTAGGATAAGATAAATTACCATCAGCACTTGCAAGCTCACTACCGCTTAAAATATGTTTAGTAGTTTGTCCTCTTAAAGTATCTAAAGTTTTTGGATTTTCTACCCACTGACCTTTTTCAGTTTCCTCTATTATGGAGATGGGTCTGTCATGTTTTATTCCATATGTTTTTTCTGGAAGTCTATGACTTTTTCTGTTTATAGTTTTACCTAATTTTAATTTTTGCATCGCTTCAATAATGTTCATTTTCTTTACTCTCTATTGTTAAAGTGGATTTTTCTTTATCTGTTTAATTAATTCTTTTATATCATTAACACTACCATTAAAAATAAATTGAGGTATTTTTTCTTGAGGTATTTGATAATTTCCTGAAGTTAAATCTTTTTTAACTATTTTAGATAATAAGGGGTTTTCTTCTATAGCATTAACTGGTTTAGAGTATTTGGAATAAGCTTCACGGGCAATTTTTTCCTGTGGTATTCCGGCATTTTCAATATCTGATTTTAAATTTTCTCTTGTTTCTGTTATAAATCTACGAAACTTAGGTTTTTTAGTGCTTTTAACTTTATCACCAAGCTCCTGTATTACATTACTTATTTTAGCTGGATTATGTGCTAATCCAAGATTTAATTGATTAAATGCTTGTGCTTTTGCATCACTACTTAATTGACCATATTTTTTTTCAAATTCTTCGAGAAGTTTATGTTTATCTTCTTCAACAAGATTTCTTCTAATTCTATCTATTGTTTTTTGTCTTGTATCGGTTGCATTAACGTAATTAGTGTCTAGAAAATTTTGTGTATTATTTAAACTAACCGGAGTTTCAATAGCATCAAGTTCAGCATACAAAGGTTCTGTTTTAGCGGCTCTAGTCTTTTTATATTTTTCCAGATTTTTAACAATTGGATCTCTTATAATTTCACCCGCTATATATGGGTCTAAACTTGTATCTCCTACTTCTTCAAGAGCGTATCTTATTATATCGTTATTTCTTTTATTTTTCTCTGCTATTGCAGGTATATTTGGAGCATACGCACGATGAATACCCGCAAGACCTGCATTTTCGGCAAGTTCTGCTGTAAGTAATTCAGTATTTAAAGGTGATGTACCTGATAATCTTTCGGCTACAACATTGATATTATCTTTACCTACTCTTTGTTTTAGCATATCGCTTACCGATTTTTTTGCGCCTTCAGTAGAAAAAAGATTTTTACCGAAATTATACGGTGCTTTAATTGCTGCTATGGAAGTTGGATGTAATATTGATACTCCAATATCGGCAACCAATGGATTAACCCCTGATTCCTGTAAACCACCAGAACCTAAACCTATACTAGCTCCGGTTAAAGTATCTTTAGCTATTTGTGCCGGTTTATATGCAGATAATCCGGCTTTACCTGCTTTTAGTATTGATCCTAATCCTCCCATACCTATCATACTCCCTGCAAATTCTCCTCCGTGAGAAATCATCCTCTGTGTTGCATTGGTTGGATGCGGTTCAAGGTCTATACCTGTTTTTTCTTTAAGATAACTTCTTGCATCATCGGTAGAAGGAATACGTGAACTTATAAAATCAATATCTTGTATATCAACATCATCTCCTTGAAAATCAGGAGCATATAATCCTCCTGCATTTCTCTTGGCTTTACTAACTGCTATTGCTTCTAATCCTGAAGCAGCTATTATTGGTAAATCTGCAATAGAACCTAAACCTTTTAATACTGATTTACCAATAATAGCTGCATCACTATCTCCTTCAGGTTCGGAAGTTTTAAATTCTTCTGGAGTAGATATTTTATATTTAGATAAATCTATTTTCTTTTTAGGAGTAATATATCCTTCTATTTCAGAATCAAACTCTTTTGGTGGAGATATTTTATATTTTTGTAAATCATATTTAGACATATTATTTCCTAATTAAATGAGGATGATCAATTAAAACAGTAGATAAATCACTTTCTGGAACATTAAAATATTCATTAGTTTTAGGGTCATATAATATAACAGAATTAGGTACATTATCTGTGTTATTTGCAGTATTTGTAGTATTTTTATTCTGTTCAATAGTGTTTATATAACTATCAACATTAATAGTTGGATCTAATAAATATTTTGTTTCTTTTAATTTATTGGTATAATCATTATAATCTTTCAATCTCCTTATAGCATTATTTCTATCTTTTTGTAGTATAGCCATAGATGCGTCATAATGTTTATCACTACTTGGTATTGTTTTTAGAATTTCAGTAAATTCATATGTAGATGGGTTACTTCCTCCACCTTGTTTAACTCTATGTAAATATGCAGCTTCAGCAGCTTTAATTAAATCTAGATGTTTTGTATCACCAATAGATTTAGCGAGTCTTCGTCTAGCCGCAGCTTCATAAGAAGATCCTATATATCCTGCTTCCTTAGCTTCTTTAAAAGCTTCTTCCAAATCATTTAATGTTTCAACTAGAGCCATATCAGATAATACTGTATCCCTTGATTCTGAAACATTTTTTAAATTAGCACTTCTTATATCTTTATTATATGCTGGTTCTTTATTTGAAATTGCAGAATTCTTATTCTCAAGCATTCCTTTATGATAATCTCTTTGCTCATCAAGTTTTGCTAATTCTATGCCAAGTTTCTTATCGGCAAAGTATCTATCAAAAGCTTCTTTATCCTCATCTCTTAATCTTTTAATTTCCGAGTCTCTAAACTTCTTAGCCCATTCATAAACTTCACGATTATTATGTTGTATGTTATCGGAAGCATCCTCGTATCCTTCAAGACCTTTAGCCATTGCAGGAGCAATAGATGCTAGATTATTGACTGCTCCTTTTCTATTAGTAAATCTCGGATCACCATATTGCTGCGTTAGAGCATCAGAGAAACGGAATAACCCTTTTCTAATAGCTTTATGCTCTTGGTCCTGATCTAACCCTAAAGACTGTCTAGCAGACTTAATAGCTCTGGTAATTCCTGAATCAAAGAGATTTTTAGAGTCAACTTCATTCTCTATCTCTCTTCCCCTGCTCTGCATCTCATCGATATATCGTTTCATTCCAAGTTAATAATTGATTAAATGAATAAATAATATTATAATTCATTTAATATAAATAGTTAAGCAGTATAATTGACTTTACAAATAGTTTATTATATAAATCTGATTATCCTATAAAGTCAGATTTCTTAAATTTTATCATTTAAGTTTTATCTATAAAATCTATACCTTTTTCCTTATCTATTACTTACCTTAATAGATAAGGAATTAAATATATTTGTTTACAAATTTCATATAATTGTATATACTAGTTAAGCTATGTCATCATGTAGCGTCAAAAAATTTATTTACCTTAAATTAAATAAATTTAGTTTTGTTGTGTATGGTAAACGCTATTAAGGTATATCCTTGGTAGCGTTTATCTATATTAGTCCGTAAATAAATCATGAAAATTAAAACCAATTCAAAATATATTTCCAAATACGATAAGATAATTAAGAAATATACTATTGAAGAGTTACAGAATTTACTTGATAACTGTAAATCCAAAACTTCACTAGCTTTAGAACTTAAAATAAGTTTGAAATATTTTAGTATGATAATTGAACTTAACAATTTAAATTACATCAATAAAGATAGAGGATTAACCATAGGTTACATTCATAAACCAAAGAAAATTATAAAAGAATCAACTATTGAGAACAAATTAATATCGGAAATGATATCAGAAGATACGGCACTAGAGAGATTTTACAAAGAGATAAAAGCTAAGAAAGAAAAAAGATTACTAAAAGAAATATTCGATCCTTATGGAGATTAAGTATACCTGCAAACACTGTAAATACATACATTACGGTATGGCTCAAGTGTATATAAGTATAATAATAGAATGTTGTAGTTGCGGTAAATTTTTCTATAGTTTAGATAAAAAAGATAGTTAGTCTTTGAAGTGTATAAATTCAATAATAGTTTTATTTTCTATTTTTGATAAAAAGTAAATTATTGATGGTTTATAGATTATAGGTATAATAATTAAAAATAATATATATCTATAGTTTAATTTGTTATTCAGTATTATTGATTTAAGTATATAGAATATTATAGAATAAAAACGGTAAATAAGATATATGTATCAATCATTCTGGTGTATCTATTATATCAGTTTTATTTGATGAATTATTAGGTATAAAAATATATGCTAGAGATGATGCTAATTCAATTAATAACCATATTGAATCATTTTCAATAAAAGTTAATCTAATTAAAAGAATAATAAAAATAATATCTCTTAAATATTTAATATATTGAAACATTATTTACTAAACTTTCTTTTTAAATAACTTTCTATGATTCCGTCTTTATCTTTTTTGCTTTTTTTAGCGTTATCGTATGTTTCATCTATAAAACTATTGATTTTGTCAGCAGATTTAACCATAAAATTAGGTTTTTTCTTAACCTTCTTAGAATCAATATACTCTTCTATATAACGCTTCATATGAGGACTTATACTTTTGGTATCAGTATCATCATCTTCATTATCATCTTTATCTTCGTCTTCTTCTACTTCTACTTCATTTTCTTCATTTCTGTCTTTTTTCTTACCTAACAATTTTCTTATATGTTTAGGCTGATTAACCAGTAAATCTATGTCTACTTCGTTATTATTGAAAACAGACTTTTTCTTCATAAAATTAAAGTATAAAAAAACTCCTAACTGATGTAGTATATACTAAATTATATGTAAAGCAAAACAAAAAATTAAAGAAAAATTTATGGCAATGACATATACGAGTTTGATCAATGATTTACAGCTATATATGCTAAGAACAGATCAACCTTTTGTTGCTAAATTACCTGATCTTATCCAGCAAGGAATTATCAGGGTTTATAATAGAGCAAAAGATTTAGGTTTTGAAACAAGATATGAACATACCAATAATGTTGTAGGTTCTAACACAGTTACAAAACCTGCTAACTGGCGTGAAACTGTTAGTGTTTTAATGTTTGATGTTGCCACACAAACAGCTACATATTTAATACCAAGAAGCAGGGAATTCTTAATAACTTACTGGCCACTTGGATATCAAAATAAGACAGGAAGACCAAAATATTATTGTGATAGTGTATTAAATTCAAATAATTCAGATTTAGCAAATACATACAATAGATTTTATTGGACATTTATTCCAAATTTAGATCAATCATATACTTTTGATATAATTTACCTCGGTATACCATTATTTAATAATGAGAATCAAACAAATTTCTTAACGCATCGTTATCCTGATTTACTTCTTTATTCTTGTTTAATTGAAGCATCCTTATTCTTGGATAATCCAGCTAAACTTGCTGAATATAAAAATCTGTTTAATGAAGAATTAGATACCATAAATAAAATCAATAAAGACAGAAGTGCTGATAGAACAGTAATAAGAGATAACAATTAATGAGAGTTCCTTTAGTTTATAAACCGGGTATTCAAAGAAATGCCGGAGATTTCCAGGATGAATATTGTATAGACGGACAGTATATAAGATTCGTTAACGGCAAAATACGTAAAATGAAAGGGCAGAAAGAAATATATCAACCTGTAGGACTTGAACCTACATATCTTGATATATATTTTAACGGAACTAATCCTGTTCTAATTTATACACATTCAACCGGAGTAAATCGTTGTATTCTTAACAATGAATTATCTAATAGTACCAACGATAGACAGGTTTTAGCTGGACTTGGCGGAGATCAAGCCAGAACTTGGCAATCGGTTAAATTTATTAAAGATGGTACACCTTATATAGCGTTACTTTCTACTTTCAACGGCAATAATATGTTAAGCGATAGACCAGGGGTGTTATATTATAAATCAGTAACAGATGATAACGCAGATTTCGTGAATAATAATGTTGTATTAGGCGATTATGGGAATATACCGTCAGGAGGTATTATATATTCTTCTCCTTGTTTGTATATGTACGGCAATAACGGCACTATAATTAGAAGTAAAACAAGTAATCCTCTCGATTTTGATGACAGCGGAGATTCTGATGCCGATTCATATAAAATATCGGAGAATAAACTGCTATTTGGTGCTTCTATTAGAGGAGGTGCAAACGCTCCGACATTTTTATTCTGGACACAGAACTCCGTAATATATCTAACTAACGTTGCAGATGGAACTAACCCTAATTCCCCTATTGAATTCCAAAGAGAGGAAATAACTACCAATTCTTCTGTCATGTCGCCAAAATCTATTGTTCAGTACGATAGTCTTTTCTTCTGGCTTGGTACGGATCGTGCTTTTGTTTATAACGGAATAGTTGAATCAATAAAAAATGATGTAAATTTCGAGTGGTTTCTGGAAAATGTTGATTTAACTAAAAAAGAAAAAATTTATGGATATAAAGTAGCTCGTTACGGAGAAATACGATGGGCTTTTCCGGAAAAAAGGTTTATGGGTAGAGCAGATATAGGATGTACTAGAGAACTTGTTTATAATGTAAGAGAAAATAGCTGGTATGACACTTCAATACAAAGGGATTGTGTTACAGTTTATGAGGCAAGCGGAGATATAATAAGTTATGGTGATAGTTGCACTAATTATCCTTATAACCCTGTTAATGCTTATAAAACAATATGGAAACAGGAAACAGGTTTTTATGAGGTAAGAAGAGATAATTCAGTACATAATATACCTTCGTTCTTTACTACTCCTTGGTTTGGATATGCAGCATTTCCTCCGGCTAAAGACGGTAAAGTAATGGACAAATATATTAGAATTACCGAGATAGAGCCGGATTTCCCTGCTCCTGAATTATACACAAGAAGAGCAAATGAATTACTTGTTATAGGATCTGCCATGCTTAAATATGCTGGAGTACAGAAACAAGTAATAGTTCCTTTAGAATTTGATTTGTTTATGGGTAATAATAGAGGTAAAATAGATATGAGAGTACAAGGTAGATTTGTAAATATAACTTTTGCATGCGTTTATCCTTATACTGTAGGTAATATATTAATCAATTTTGAAATTGGAGACGGTCAATGATAAGGAATCTACCTTTTCCAAGTCAAATAACTTTTGATCGTTGGTATAGAGAAGTTTTAAGGATTTATAAGGATGAGAGACTGCCTATACCTATGCCAAATGATGATTGGCGTGAGATTGCAAACAAAATGGCAGGAATAGGTACTTTTAAAACAAATAGTATACCAATTGCTGCAAGTAGTAAAAGCGGTCGTAAACTTGATATGTTTAAAAACTGGGAAGACTGGGCTAAGGCTGTATATATCGTAATGATGAGGACAAATAAATGAAAAATAGAAAACATATATCCGATATGTTTAATAAAGATAAACATAAAACATTAAAAAAATATAGTAAAAAACATATCAAGGATGTACTGGAGCAAACAAAGAAAAAAGGTAGAGGAGGAGACACAGAACTTGCTCATATTAATCTTGTTGAATCTAAAATATTAAAAAGTCTTGGAGGTAGTGGCAGCATTAATCCAAAAACAGGGCTTAGAGAATATAAAGGAGGTTTTTTTAGAAAACCTTTTAAAGCAATAAAAAGTGTTCTTGGCGGAGGAGCAGGAGCTTTAATCGGTAATATGATTTTACCGGGAGTAGGAGGTATTATAGGCGGTGCTGTCGGTCAAGGTGCTCAACATGCAGCAAGAGGTAAAAACGCTTTACAAGGAGCTTTAAAAGGTGCAGGAATGGGAGCAGCTTTACCTTCTGTTGCATCAGGATTAGGTTTTGGGGCAACTAAACTAGGTATGGGCGGTATTGGTTCTACTTTAAGTAAATATGGAACTGATAATGCCATATTACCTGCTCTTGGATTTGGTAAAGATACCGGATCTAGCGTAATGGGGATGGGTAAAAGTGCTGCTAAATACGGCGGAGCTACGTCATTACTAAGTAACTTAGGAGGTTCTAAAGGTGCTGGTGTATCTGCCGGTGATGATACGGAAAGTTATATGCAATATCTTCTTGAAAAAGAAAAGAAAAAAGATGATATGAGTTTCATGGATAAATTACAGAGTAATAGCATGGATTTCCTAAGTAAACCCAAGAATTTACTGGCTCTTGGTACTACCGGATTAACTTTGTACGATAGATTCAATCAACCAAAACCAAAGACTGCTGCTCAAGAAGGTAAAGAATTAAAAGAGAGAATGCTAGCTCAACGACTAACTCCTGAAGAACTTGCTGCTCAAGAACAGTATGAACTTCAAGTAGAGCAGGCAAAACGTAGGAATTCACGTAAAAAATTCCTACCGGAAGAAAGAATAGAAATAGATCCGTTATATACAAGAGTTAGTACTCCGGAAGAAAGAGAAAGAACCGGAAGATGGCTAAATTATTATAACAATCCGCAATTTAGCGGTAATCCAACAAGAATTTAAGATATGGCAAAACAGTATATACCTTTTGATCAGATAAGAGATAAAGCTAGGCAATTACTAATTCGTGATAGCGGCAGATTATCTACTTCCAATTATACACCTTATCCCGGAAAAACATTAGCTCCAATGTCTTCCATGACTCAAAGAGCAAGAGGATTGGAGGAAAGAAGGACTGCTAAAGGTATGCCGTATACCAACGATCTAAATACTCTAGCAAATGCTCCTATTGAAGGAATAAACGAAGGTAATATAAATCAGTTACAGGATTTTACCTATGATACCGCTAATAGAGGTTTAGAGACTGTATCAGATAGATTAAGAAATCAGTTCGGCAATAATTTTAATAGATACTACGATAGTTTTAGAAATAATGTAGATAGAAACAATCAATTAAAAACAAACGAATTCAGGTCTGATCTAAATACTTTGAATCCTGAAATAAAAAAACTTCAAGGGAAGAAGAGTCGTTTTGCTTTTGAAGCTATTTCTGAATCAGGTAAAAACAAATATAATAGGGAAAAAGCTTTAATAGATTCTCTTAATAAGTACGGAGAACAGAAACACGGTATTGTTAATAAAGGATTAACAGCAGAAAAAGCCAGATTCGATGCAGAAGTAAATGAGCCTTACGGACGTATCGAAAATCTTAACTCCGTATTAAATTCAATGGATGGAATAGATAGCGGACAATCTCATCCTGATGTACTTGATTTACAAGGTAAACAGTTAATAAAAGCTTTGCAAGCTTACGGTGTTGATGTAGGTAAACCTGTTGATCAATGGATGACTACCCCAAGAACTAATTTACCTGTTTATCAAGGTAAATTAGTAGAACCGGTAAATGATGAATTAGCTAAGTCTTATGAATTAGCTGAAAATATAAGTCCTTTCTATAAAGATAAAAATTACCTTGATCGTAAATTAACTAGAAAATCTTTAGTAGATGGTACTAATTCGGTAAATAATGTTGTAAATTCTTTGCCTGAAAACATAAGACCAAAGTTTGAATCTCTTGATGAAGAAGCAAAAAAGAAAGCAATAAATGATTTAACAGCTTTAAATAGCAGGTATATCAAACAAGGGATGTACGGCAGTAATTCACATTTAAAATCCGTTACAAATAGAATGCAGGATTTGTTGTCTGCTACCGGAGAATCAAAATTAAAAGCAGTAAAAGAAGATTTAGTAAGAGGTATTGCAGATAAAGAGTATAGTGATTTAAATAATATTGATAAACTTAATCAATACGACCAATTAGCTAATAATGAATTTGGAACAGTACTTGATGATGTTAAAAGATCTAATTTAAAAGGATTAGAAAAATGGAAAAATGCACAGGAAAATAATGAACAATTATATAAATCATATCAGGCAGAAAAAGGAGGTATGAATCCAAAACTATTAACCAATGCAAGAAATAGTGGATATGAAGGAGGAGTTAATAGCGGAATAAACACAATATTCAATCATTTCAATAATCAGGGTATTGATTTGTCTAGTATAAGTGATCTTCAAAATAGATACTCAGAAATGGAAAAAGAAAGAACATCAAATTTAGATAAAATAAAAAGTTTGGAAGATTATAAACTTCAAGCTGAAGAGTTATCCAAGAAAAATATGGGAGAGTATGAGAATGAAAAAAATCAAAGATTAAAACTCGGTATAGAAAGAGATGAACTGAACAATAAGTTGCAGAATGAAATAGCAGCTAGAATAAATCTTGAGCAGGATTTAAAGAAACGTGCCGAACTTCAAAATCAACAAAAAGTATTAAGAGAACGAGAAGAGAATGCTAATAGATTAAGAGTTGAGCAGGAACAAAGAAATTTAGAAGCTAGAAGACAAGAAGAATCAAGAGTTGCCGAAGAAAATCGTCAAGCAGAACTAAGAAGAGTTGAGCAGGAACAAAGACAGCTAGAGGCAAGAAGACGAGAAGAAGAAGCAAATCGTCAAGCAGAAGTTTTAAGAATTGCTGAAGTTAACAGACAAAAAGAACAAGAAAAACTTAGAGTACAATTAGCGGAACAAGCAATGTTGCAAGAAATTAGAAATAGAGATAAACGTTTTGGTCCTCATTTTAGTGACGCATATGTAAAAGCAATTGCAAAACAGGAAGCTATAACAGGAAGAGGCACTTATCGACATGTAAAAAATCCAAGAGATCCAAGGTTTGTAGAGGTATTTAAACCTGGTTTTAATCCATTTTTAGATAAATATCAGTAAATTATTTCAATCCTTCCTTATAAATATAATACCTTATTTTAAATTTATAAAGCTCATCTAACCATAGTTTAGTTTCTTTTGATTTAGGTGAGCAAATACTATTTAACTCGGATATCAAATCTTCTATATTTTTTACTCTAATTACATCTTCCGAATTTTCTTTATTGTAATTAAGTATAGATAATTTTAAATCCTTGATATGACCATTAGTTTTAATACATACAGGATTAAAAGCTGTCTTAAGTTCTTTGTTAGCAGTAACAGATATTAAAGGAAATTCAGGTAGATCAATATTTGTAATAGTGCTATTTATTTTGCTCTGACATCCTGTCAATAGCATTATTGATATCATTACTAGGTTTAATGTTCTCTGTAGCATGTATATCTTTTGTTTTAATAGCTATTATTGTATCTTTTTCGTTATTTTTCGTTATTAACTGTTCTTTTTCTAGTTTTAAGGTTTTATTTCTATTAAATAGATAAAGAGCAAAAAATCCTATAATACCAAGTAATATTTCTTTTAAATAAGTTAGAATAAACATACTACATTTATTTTTGTATCATCTATAATATTTTTGTCTTTATTATCCTGTTCTGTATTTACAGGAGTTTTTATTTCATTAAATATTTCAATAGTAGGAGAAAAGAAATCATCACAAGATATTAGAAAAGAAAATATTAATAATATTAAAATAAAAATACTTAATATCAGTAAATTTTTCATATTAACAATAGATTTATTCTGTTAAAAATTTTCTGACAGTAGAACATTCAACATATCTTTCTTGAGATTGATCTATATAACTAATTAGTGCTGCTATTCTTTCTTCCGGAGTACCTGTAAATTCAGAAGATGTAGATATTATATCTGCTGAATCATTAATTTCTGATACTACTTCCTCTTTGTTATCTATAGATAAATCTATTTCTTCCGTATTTTTCATATAACCTCTTAATTTTTAGATAAAAACAATGTTACTTCTGCTTGTCTTCTGTTGGTAAGACCATTACTTACTTTTTTTATACCATTAACTGTTATTTTATTCCATAACTTAAATTGATCAGGCACTTTATTAAATATATTTTTATTTATAAAAGATAATAAAGTACTTTTTTGAAAAGCACCAACACCAATATTAAATACAAAACAAACAAGGGCATCAAATTGATTCTGTGTTAGAGAGACTTTTACTAAAAGATTAACCGCATTTTCAGCTGTTTTTATATCTTGCTTAAGTAAATCATCTGCCTGTTTTTCTGTTATTGGAGGAATTATATTATCATCAGGAGTAATAACATGACCATAACCAATAGTATTTTTACCGGCAGAACAAGGATAAATAACAGGAGAAAATCCTCCTTTAGGACCTTGTTCCCATTTTTTCAATAAATTTAAACCTCTATCACCTAATTTCATCATGAAGTTATATCAATATTATGATTAGTAGTAATTTTTACAAGAAATTCTAATATTTGTTCCCATAAATTATCATTACCAAATATCCAATGTGAAAATATTCCTCCTGCAACAAAGAATCCAAATATAAAACCTAATATAAATTCTTTAGTACAAATAAGTTCAATAAAATATGTTTTAAGTTTATCTATAATCTCAATCATCTTTATTCTTCAATACCTTAAATAATTCTTCTTGTGTTAAATCTTTATGTCCAATAATCTGCATAACACGCTCATCTTTACAGTCTTTTCCGACTAGATGATATATTATAACAGGTTTATCTTGTCCTCGTCTATGTAATCGATCATTAAATTGAATGTAGCTATCAAGTCTAAATGTAAGACCAAACCATATTATAATTCTTCCTCCTTTTTGTATATTAAGACCTCTACCGCTATTACATTGACACAACATCATTTTTATTTTTCCTTCATTCCATAAAGGCTCTAATTCATTAACGTCTTTAGCATTCATGGTAACAGCATGAGGGAATCTCTTTTTTATTCTATCTTCATCGGATTTAAAATTATATGCTACTAGAAAATTCTCATCTATATGCTGTTTCATTATTTCATCAAGCATATCAAGCTTATTGTTATGTACGATAATAACATTACGATCATGATCATAAACAGCTCCATTACAATATTGAAGTAATTTGTTACATAATACTCCGGCATTAACGGCAGTTATCTCCATTTCTTGTATCTTAAGATAAAAATCATCCTCAAAAGATTTATATTCCTGATAATTATCTATAATAACCGGAGTAGTAATCATCATTTTGTCCGGTAAATCCAGATAATCCTTACTATCCATGAATAACCAATTACGTTTTAATTTATTCATGATCAATTTAGGGTATATACATTCATATCCATGACCGTTTCTCTTTTCCCTGAAATAATGATTTCTAAATCCGGTAATAGTATCACCAAACATTTTTCCTTTATCTATCAAATATTGCTGAGACCAGAAATCTATCAATCCACTAGGTGCAGGAGTTCCGCTAAGTAGTACCATATAAATTGATTTAAAACGCTTAAGAGCATTAAA
>Ga0208783_10000071_pt1 | contig 56244 bp, 86 predicted proteins | sample DEB19_08_DNA_2_FD_184529 | JGI IMG/M metagenome (GOLD analysis project Ga0208783, IMG submission 184529) | Aqueous microbial communities from the Delaware River and Bay under freshwater to marine salinity gradient to study organic matter... | ecosystem: Environmental > Aquatic > Marine >... | reverse complement strand
TCATCGTCGCCATTAAAGATCAAGCTGCCAGGGTACACGCAGCTGTTATTGGGCGTGATCGGATGGCAACTCTCGGGGCCAATCACATTCACCGCGACAATCGCACTTGAGCCTGCGGAGGAGGGACGGTAGTAGATCGCATAGAGCGGCTTGGTGGCTCCCTGATGCTCGTAGTCCATGATGTACTGGCCGATGAACCGCTCGCCGAATGGGATCTGCACCTTGTCCCCGCAGGTGGCGAGATTGACGATCCAGATCTCGTCCTCGTTCGTCCAGTTCTGTACGTTGCATTCGTTGCCGAACTCGTCAGGAGCCCCGAAGGCCAGCGCACTGGAGATCCTGCCATTGAGGATGCAGTCAGGAGCCGCCGGATCGATGGTCTGGCAGGCTAGGGGCTGGCTCGCATAGGGAAGCACAGTGACGATCTTGGTCTGGTCGCCGCCATCAACATGCCGGAAGGCGTAGAGTTCCCGCGTCTCGCCTCCCACCGTGAGGCTGCCAAGACCAAGCCCAACGAATCGGTCGCCACGCTTGACCGAAGATGGCTGATTGCAGGCTGCGACGTTGATTGCCCAGACAGGATCGCCAGCAGACCACTGACCAGAGCATTGGTCACCAATGCTATTGTTAGAAATGATCGCCCTGTAGACGCAACCATCATTGGTCTGGACCGTCTCGCAGTTCGGCGTACCCTCTTCGTCGTAGTCAATCTCGATGACCTTCACCGAGGTCGAGGATTTGTCGCCACGGATGGCATAAAGCTCGCGATCTTGCCCACCTAGAGTGATGATCCCCAGCCTCTTCGCAAGGTATCGATCACCCTTCTTCAGTGTCGTTACCGGATCGCATCCGGTGATATCGACCAGATAGATCTCTTCTTCGATGCCAGTCCACGGTGTGTCGTCGCACTGAGTGGCTGCCGCTGGATTGTTGGCGACCCTCCGTGCAGGATAGAGGCAGACGGGGCTCCTGCTCACCGATCCGCAGTCATCGACTCCAGGGCTGGCAGTGATCTCTGCAATGATCACATCCGACTCGGTGGCGACATCTGCACCGATAATCACCCATGCGCCCTGCTCCTGCTGGCCGCGTTCAGGCATCCATTGCACCAGCACATTAGTGCCTTGCGGAATCTTTTCCGCAAACTTCACCCAGTAATGCTGCACCTTGATGATCACTTCATCAGGCGTGCCTCCACCGGGTGGCTCCACAAAGAACGGCAATTCATTCTTGTAGACAACTGCCTGCCCCTCCGTGGAGAAGTCGATGTCATCGTTGACTACCCGCGCCATGACCACTGGCTGGAGAGGCAGGTCAATTGGGATGAATCGTCCAGAGTCGGGGTCGAGCGTAAACTTGTAGGTCACGCCTTCCCACAGCCACATCCCCTTATGCGTGTTCCAGACTTCAACGACATAATCTGGAGATTCGTAAAGGGTGCTGTATTCGTAAGTGACGCCAGAGCCTGGAACCTGAGCCCAGTCTTTGTTGTTGACCTCTAGACGAGTGTATGCAGCAGTGCCGCTAGATGCGGTGAAGTTGTTGTAATTGCCAGACTGGGTTAGCGTGGCATAGAGGATCGTCTCTTGAGGCGTGGCGAAGAAGAATCCATTGCCCTGGATATCAGAGACGATGGCCTCCATGTTGGGGCCGATCAGCTTCGATCCGTTGCCGGTAGATAGATACTCCTGTGCCTTGCGCACCAGTTCCTGACCCATTACCGGGCCAACACTGAACTGGTTGGTGCTTCCTAAATACCCCCTGCCCTTGATAATCTTCATAAGGCTTAGGCCCCTGGGCAAAGCAGCTGCGATGCCGAATTCGACTGCACACCGGAGGCATTCTTCATGGTGAACAGATGCCAGAAGTTGTTATTGGTGTCGGTAGGCTGAAAAGGCGGCTTGTTTCCTTCTGCTGTGTGAATCGGGACGTAGTTTGTCACTATCGAATTGCCGTACTTGATAGCGACACTATTCGCCCTGCGATTCCAAATCCCGACTGCCGTCGTTCCAGGTATCATCTTTGCCGCAGCATAATCTAAGCTGCTGGGAGCGGAGTTAATCATCACCTGTGCGGTCTTGATGATGAATGAGTAGTGGATCGTGTAAAGAGAGACTCCGCCGAAACTGCCTTGCGTGGTCCACTCAGCACCGAAGAAGCATACGGACTCTGGCGGATAACCCAGGAAAGGCTCGTGGTTCACGCGGCCTTGCAGCCCGTCAATGAATGACCACGACGGAAACGGTACGCCCGACCATGTCACATCCATCTGGGTGGTCGACACGATACTGCCAACGCTGATACCTGGCGGTAGCCTCGTGCCAACTGTAACGGCACCGCCATTTGTCTCCCATGTTGCACCACTGGAGAGATCGTAGGAGAGGCCCTGCCCCTCAATGGTCTGCACTTCACCGGACACCCGCGTCTTTACGTCGATATAGGTTCCCGGAGGAATTGCTGGAACGCCTCCGTATGCAGCACCATCAACATAGCGTTGAAATGAAATGGGCCAACTGCCATTGCTCTTATTGCGGTAGTGGACCGTGACATAGCAATTGCAGGTGTAGTCGATGGGCCTGTACATGGCCCTTTCTTCAGGATCGTCAGAACCGGGCTGGATGCAGTTAACGAACTCAGCCCTGGAATTCGGATCCGCAGATGCAATCTCCCAGGTGTCGGGCCAAAGGAAGTGCGATGATGTCTCGCTGTAGGGCAGAGTGGCATACTCGGGCCTGAAGCAATCTACATGCGTTTCATTGCTAGAAAGCTCGCTCATCGAAACAAAAGGCTTCGGCAGGCTTGTATAGCAAATTCCATCTGGTATCTGTGGCGATGATGGACTTGCATTTATGTTGCCCCAGTTCTCATAATCCCACCTCCCGAAGATGTACTGAAGGAACAGCATCCGGTTGGCGGCAGGTCCAAAGAAAGTGACACTCGCCTCCATGCCGCCGTTGCTGGTGTACCGCTCTGTCGGAGCCCCATCCACCACAAATCCGTAAGCTACCTCAGCCATCTTAGTTCTCCCATCGCAGGGTGGACGGGGCTCGCATGTAAGCACCCTCAAGATTTAGCAGGCTGTTTAATGACGCCTGGTTCGTGTTCATCTTGTTTAGCACATCCAATTGCTGCTGGCTTATTTCATAGATCTTTTGCGTGTTCTCTGCAACACGCACCTGCTCACCGCTTTGCAGGAATCGCTGGAACTCCTCGAAGCCAAAGAACTGCGATTCAAAATCAGATGTGGTTGCAGCACCAGTGCCAAGCGACTTCCTCAATTCCGTCAGTGCAATTTCAAGGAACGACAAATCTCGCTTCGGCTCCTTTTGCACCTCGGCAAGATTCTCCTGGGCCTTCTTTGACAGCGCACCAATCTTCTCGAATGGTTCGAGATTGATACCAGACAGTTCGTCGAATGCCTTGGAGCCAGCAAAACTAATCGCCTCAGCAAACAAGCCGCCCAATCCGCCTGGCTTTCCAGCCTTTTCAAGTCGCAATACCTCTGAAGTGAGAGCAAGTCTCTCTACGTTAAGCTTGCTTATCTCGTCTTGCGTTAGCTTTCGTCTGCTAGGGGGAAGGAATGGACTTAGTACCTCAGTAACCTCCCTATCGCGCAGCAAAGTCCCCACGTCGGCCAGCCTATTCGTCGCATCCCTCAGCCTATTGTCTCCACCAGTCAGTGCCATCATTAACCCATTTCCAATGGCCTTGCCCATCTGCACGCCAAGCTCGAACATCAGCGGAATTATCTGGCTATAAAGGGTTGATGCAAACGTAATAATCACTCGGATCGCACCGTTGAGTGCCTCTAGAAAAGCAGCCAATGCGAGTTCCGAATTCACGATAATTACTTTGACAAATCCCATGATGGACTTGAAGTCAGACAGGTCGAGGTTCAGTGCGGACTTGATGTTGTCGGAAAACTCTTTAACCTTCAGGATCGCGTCACCAAGTCCTATTTCCGCATTCCTGCGTACATCAAGAAACTCCTTGGCGGCGGCAATGGCAAGCGCACTGAACACCAGCTGCAACGTGGCGAACGCCTCCACCAGCGGACGCACCGCTCGCCAAACATTCTTCAGCAATTCTATTGCCAGTGGTATCTGAGCAGTGAAGAACCTGAAGGCATTACCAGCCTCGACAAATACATTCTTGAGTGCATTTTTGATTGCACCGTCCTTGATGAACGGGTCAATCAGACCCTGCTTCAGGTCAACAAACGACTCAAGGAAATCAGTACCCTCGGCAGATCTCTGGAGATCGAGCAGCGAATTCTGCAGGCGATTTAGCTTGGCTGGCAGAGTGTCGACAATGCCAGAAGCGTTCTGGTCGTAAGCCTGCCGCAGAGCCCTGCCGAACGCAGGGATAAACTCCTCTGCCGTGACACTGCCATTCGCCAAGGCTTCGTTCAAATCCTGCTGCGATTTACCGAGAGACTTGGCGGCTAGTGAGAATGCCGCAGGCAACCGCTCAGACAACTGCTGACGCAACTCCTCAGAGCTGACAACGGACTTGGAGATGATCTGCTGGTAGGCACGGAACACGCCATCCAGGTCGCCCTGGTTTAGCTTGAATACTGCCGCAGCGGACGAGGTGCCGATGAATAGCTGGCGTATCTCCTCTTGGGTTACGCCGCTGTCCTTGGCAGCAGCCGCCAGCTTGCCATAGCCAACCGCCAACGCATCGAGGCTCAACCCAAATGCATCGCTCACCTGACGCACAAGGTTGAGCTGCGACGCTGCCTGATCTGCGAACGTGAAGTTGAACAGCGACTGGATCTTGTCAAACTCCACAGTCGCCTTCGTCAACGTCTCGCCAACGAAGCCCGCGATACCAGCTGCCACCAGCGGGAGGTAGGTTGCGATTCCGCGAATTGCCTGGAACAAAGCAAGTGCTGGCCCAATAACTGCACTCAGTGCGCCCTTTAGACCAGCGATTGCCTGCTGGTTGAATTGGCTTATCACGGAAAACGCTTGCCCAAAGACAGCAACGATTCCACCAACAGCAGCGGTCACAACGCTCGCGGCGACTCCAGCTGTTGCGCCAAGCGCACCGATGCTTACTCGGAACTTACTCGCTGCCCGCTGGGCAAGCTGGCTGTTCTGTATGAAAGCGCTTGTTTGGTTTTTGACGCCGACAAGGTTTCCAAGGATGCCAGCAGCTGGGCCAGCAACGAAGCCAGCCTCAAACAACGCACCACGCAGTGCAGTAGCTCGCCTGGCCCTCTGCGCCCTGAACTCATTAGCAGTTCTCCTGCCCTCTGCCGCTGCCCTTGCTGCTGCTCGCTTAAGATTGTCCTGTCGCTGCTTCTCTGCATCGGCCTGCTGCTGCGCCCTCTTCGCATCCAGATCCATTGTGTTTGCAAGAATGTCTTGCATCGGCACAAAGTCAGAGCGAAACTTGAACATAGCCCGAGGGTCTGGCTTGGAAATAATCTTCAGTTGGTTGCTGGCCTTGTTTAATGCAGCCTGAGCCCTTGCTGCTGCGGCAGATACCTGATCAATCTCCTTTGTCATCTGGCGGATGGCGGCGAAATCTTCCTTGGTGAACAACTTCGTTTGGTTCACCATTTCCAAGAGCTGCTGTGTCTCTTTGACCTTGCCACTCAGTCTTTGCCAGTTGTTCAGGTACGCAGCTGCTTCGTTCTTGCGAAACATGCTGGCAATCTGCCTGTCCGCAGCACGCATGTCGCGAAGCACCGCGTTTGACTGAGTTGCCACGGCAAACCCAGGAGCGTTGACGCGAGTCATCAACTCCTGTGCTACCTTCTGCCGCCCTGGCTTCTCACCGAACTCCGAGATCCTTGCATTCAGCTGTGCGATCTTCTCGGCATCAGAGGAGATCTTGTCGTACTCCCTGGCGACCGCCCTAACCGCAGCAAGATCTCTCTGGCTGAAGAAGTCCTTGGACTCTATTTCAGCAATTGCCTTCTTGGCTGCCTCGATATTGCCTGTAGCCTTGCCCCAGCTATTGGCAAACGAGATCGCCTCAGCCTTCCTCTCCGTGCTGGCAATCGCCTTGTCGACTGCACGCATCTCGCGGAGTATCGCACGGAAGTCACCGCTGGAACCGAAGCCCTTTGCTCCGACCCTGGAGATAAGTTCCTGAGCCTTCTCCGCCCTGCCTTGCCCAGTTCCCCAGTCTTGGATGTCAGCAGTTAGCTCAGAAATTCTTTCGGCTTGACTACGAAGACTGTCATAGTAGCGCATTCGCGCTTTGACTTCTTCGATCTGCTTCATGCTGCCGAAGTTTGGCTTGCCAGTAATTCCGAGAAGAGTCTCGGCTTCAGCAGACCTGCCGCGAATCCTACCCCATCGCTCAATCTCTCGATTGAGTTTGTCGATGTCCTCGCCAGCACGCCGTGCGGCAGTAGCAATGACTTTGGCTTTACCGACTAGATTGTTGATCGCCTTCTCAGCACCGCCAGTCTCGATCTTGACGGTGGCCTTGATCGGCTTGTCGCCAGCATCTTTCTTTAGCTTTCTGAAAGCATCCTTGAATTCTTTCTTTCCGTCGATGACTGGCGTGACCTTGACCTTGCCCTTCGGGAGCTTGTCAAGGAATGCCTTAAGCTCCTTGCGAAAATCCTGGCGACCAACAAGGCGTAACCCAACGGACGCCTTGAGAGACTTCAGCCTTTCGGCTATTCCTTTGATCTGCGATTCGACCTGTTCAAGACTCTGCTTGCGTATCGAGACAGAGATGAACGCACTGATCAGATCAAATTCTTCAGCCATGCTTGACCCCGTGGCGTTTGACCATTGCCATCATCCCAGAGACATGGTCAGCCGCAGCTTTTTCGGCAAGCTCTCGATTGAAGGGAACCCAGCCCATCATCAATCGCTTGTCGTACTGGTTCAGCCCGCGTATCTGGTCCAGTGACAGGTGGTATTCCCTCGCGAGGGATACGTCTCCCTCCTCCCGTGACATGGACTTCACGCCATCACCACGGGGCGGGATCAGTTTCCCAGGCCGGTTTTGGGGTCATACTCCTGCGCAGCTTCCAGGGCAGTCATGCCAGCTTGCACGACCTTCGCCATCAAGTCTGCCACGTTCGGGTACGCAGACATCACCTTGCGAGCTTCATGACGAGAGCTAATGCCGTCGACATTCATCTCAAGGGCGATAGCAAGACCCTCGCCATCGGCGGACTGGAGTGCCTGAATGGCTGTCTCGTAGTCCACTGAGGCGTTGTCCAGCCCGTTGCGGATCACCTCCTGAGTCATCGCCTTGATGGCATCCTCGGGCAATCCCTTGGAAGCATCGGCGATATCACGGAGCATCTCCCTCCGGGTCTCCGACCGCTTCGCCTTAACGTAAGCGGCCAGCTTCGTCATGGTGGACTCAGAGAACACATCAGGCTTGATGTAGTACGTCTGCTTCTCACCATCAATCACGACATCAAAATCCACACCAGTCGGTTTCATAGCCCCACTCCCAAAAGGTTATTACTCAGGCGCAACAAGATCGCAGCTGGCGTTTACTTCAGGCAGGATCGGCCCAAAGGACACGTTGATTGTGAACGTGGCCGTCGTTGGGTCGGTTGCCGTGTTGTCGCCGCCAATGCCGCCGGGAACGACCTTCCCGTAAACAAAAACACCGCTGTCCTGATGCGGACCTGCTTCCGCACCGCCAGCTCGCCAGACCTCCCAAGCCGCGATCTCCATGGTGGTCCATCCATCAGGAGCTTCCGGCGAAGTGCCGTCCTTGCCCCATCCGAAGAACCACCACCCTTCGCGGGTGTCTGACATCTGATTCTTATTTCCAGAATCGGAAAGGATGTGGCACCACAGCCAGTCCGTCTCGCAGACAGTGGTCGTCACCGATGCGGTGTAGTCCACGATGTCTTCGCAGAACTTCACAGCCAGACCGTTCGTGCTGGAGGTACGCTTCTTGGTAGCCTCCTGCACATTCGCGTCCAGCGTCCAAGAATCGATGTTGCCGATCTGAATCCACTGGAAGTCTGGGCTTCCTTCGCCAACATCCTTCAAGTACCAGACGCTGAAATATCCAGGGCATAATCCACACGCCATGACAAAACTCCCTTTTACTTAGGTGTCCACACAACCAGGCGGTAGTTAACCCTGGTCATAAAAATGCCATCCGGCAGATCCTGCTGCTGCGGAATTGTCTGCCTGAAAATGATGAAGTTGCCAGCAAGACTCTGGATTGGCTCCAGTGGCTTCAGGATTGCGTATACCTCCTGGGCCAACTGCACTCCAGCCACCTTCGTCGTGGTGTAGACGCGAAGCTGGAGCGTGACATCCGACTGCCAACAGCATCCGTTGGATACGGGAACCGAGGGCTCCAGCATCTCGAACACCATGACAGGCCAGTTCTGCTCGTCCTGATGGGCCAAGGCTCCCGAATGAATCGAGGCCAGCACCCCTTCATTGACGAGTATGGTTTTAACAGCCTCATCGATGGTGCATGGACTCTCCGTGTTGATATCGCAACAGCAACTCACCCTTCGGCCCCCTCGATGATCTCACGGGCAATGAACATATCACGCAGTTCGTAGCTGGCCTTGATGCCCCGGCGGTCCCCGAACTCCTCCAGCCACACTAGGGCCAACCCACCTATATTCTCATCGGCTGGACCCCAGCTATACGGACGCTTCGGCCTGTCTGCGTGCAGGAACTGCTCGTCAGTGCCGTATCCCTTAACGCCAACCCTGCCCTCAAGACCCTCTCGGTCGATTCCCCAGGCGATGTTGTTCTGCAACTGCCCAGTCTCCAGCCGTGGGTACTCTCCTGGCTTGCTTCGGCGGATAACCCTACCTCTGGCATCGACATCAACTGGAGTATCTACAAGATAACGGAGAACATCCGCATGCCTCGCCATGGCGGACTCGATGCCGTTCATTAGCTTGTCAGTGGCACGCTTGAGCATCTGGTCGGTTCTGTCCCTGATCATCGGATGTCGGCCCTCGGACGGGTGGATACCTCTGCCAGAACACGCATCGGCCTGCGAATATCCGACTGCGACCTGATCTCTCGAATCTTGTACAGCTTACCACATCCCTCAATGACCATGTCCGTCGTCAATTCAGGACTACCCTCGAACATCAGTTCGTAGCTCTCTGTGTGGCTCACGATATCCCCTCGGCGGCGAGAGTCCGTAGATATGTGGCGAGCAGAGAACCTCACTGCCAGCGCACCGTAGGCATCAGTGCTATCCTCGTCACAGCTCTCTGGTACAGCCAGCGTCTTGGCGACCCCATCACAGACATCACATCCCCTGAGCATGACCCTGAACGCCTCCACCTTGGTAGTGCATGCTGAGGGAACCTGCTTGGTAGCGAATACCGTGTACTCAGTCTCGTCGAACACCAGCGTCCTGGCCTGGAATCCAATGTCCCCCGTAACCACCGCCGTCACCTTGGCGATCATGGTGCTGCCATCATCCGACATCCCAGCCGTCACCGCAGCGACGTAGGCACAGACCTCGTGCGATGCACCAGAGCAGTCTAGCAGGGTGACGGCGGACGCTGGCATCATTGGCAGCAATCTCCACCGCCACACGGCTGTGGGCCAACCCACTCGATAATCGGACCATCCTCCTCCATGGACCTTTCACAGATCAGGTAGGTCCAATCGATTAACTCGCGAAGATAAGCCAGGGCTGAACCCTTGCTTTCATACTTGACTCCCTCGATCTCAATCGGACCACTGGGAGCGCAAAGCAAAGCCTCAATCTGGGCCATAACCTTGCATCGCAACTGCTTGGCACGCTCGCAGTCGACGACACCTTCGCAGTCGGGGCAATTCGGTTCGCAGTGTTCTGCCATATGTCACCTTAAAGGCGTCCAGACCACCGCTTGGTGGGGCTCAAGACGGTGGCCCAGACGCCAGGGGAAATCATCGACGGTACTTGCCACGCTTAATCTGGCTGTACTTCGCCTTCTGCCCATGCTCATGCTTCGTCCACTTCTCCGTTGGCATGGCCGACTCCTCGTTGGAAGTCCTGTAGTGGCTGGTATCCGCCTTGGATACCTTCCCACAGTTCTCGCACCAGCAGTCGCCCCTCCAGCGGATGTCGCACAGCTTGCAGTAGTAGTACGCAGACACTATCGCACCTGGCAAGCACCACTGCGGCAGACAACGCGGACACCAGCCTTGCTCGAACGGACGACCGTCTTGCTTCCACGGTGGAAGATCAGACCAGCCTCAGTGACCGACGAACACGCCAACAGAACCAAGGCCATCAAAGCGACTCGCATGTGTAGCTCCTTATGCTGAGTCCAAGCAGTAGCTTCCCTTCAAAGAAAGCCGCAATTCCTCTGCGAACTCAAACCATGTTAACAAACTTTACCTCACCAGCAACTTGCCATCGGCGAAGCCCATGGTGCTGGCACCCGTCATCTGGATCTTAAGTTCCGGCACAGTAGGTGGCGGATCAACACCACCACCACCTTCGTCCTCGCCAGCGTAGACCCAGGCACCGAAGATATCGGAATTCTGGCTGCCGTCGTTGATCAAATAGCGGAAGAAGTAGGCACCCTCAAACCCAGCGGTTGGGACGAATGTGAAGTCCCCGTCAGCTTCAATCGTGATGTTTCCACCCGTCGACTGCTGATCGACCTTGCTAAAGGTCATCGTCTCTCCCGAAGGAGAGCTTGCCGGTAAGGTGCCAGTAATGTTGCCACCGACCGCGCCGTAGTACACCTTGCCGCCCCTAGACCAGGGCTTGAGGGGGAGCGTCACAGTTGCCTGAGGCCGGGTCTTGATACAGGCACTTGCTAGCTTGCCATCCCATGGGCTGTACTGGCCGTACACGTTCATGCTGACGGCAGTTCTCTGATCGCTCAGGTTGGGCTGGAGCGGACCAACTGGCGGAATATTCTGAGAGGAGGGTGAGAACACCACGCCAGTCATGTAGTTGTTAGTGCTGGCTGGAGTGATCTTGAAAATAAACAGCTTCGACGAATTGGGTGCAATCGTGACGTTGGTGTTGTGTGCGTTGGCACTGGTCACCGCGTCAATCAACTGTGGACTCATGCTGTAGTGCGATCTGTGGTACAGCTTGCCGGTCACTGCCGCTGCTGTTGAATTGGTGATCGTAACAGTCAGGCTGTATTGCTGACCGCTGACACAGGTGAAGTCCTGGCCGTCCTCGAAGTTCTCGATCTGCACCTGGATGCCCATGTCCTCGTCGACGTAATCGCAGTACATCGAATCGACAAGCATATCCACAGGATACGGGACTTCGGGATCACCCTTGTATGGCGATGTATCCAGGTAAAGCCGAGTCAGCGTATCCCACATGCCGCCAGCTGTGCCTGTGAAACGATTCGGCACTCGGTACTGACCGTAACCACGCTGGTGACTTGGCATCTCGTTGACCAGCATGTGGATCCAGTCGCCCTGGGCCAGATCATGCCGCAGAGTTACCTGATAGTAGCCGTGCCAGTTGTTGGTCTCCTGCACATCGCGTCCGTCAATCAGGCCGGGATCATGGTGGTAAGTCCCGATGTTGAAGTTGAAATACTTGGTGCCTGCGGCAATCGCGGTCGTATATGCCTGCTGGAATCCAACTGGAAACTTCAGCCATGCCCCAAATCGATTCACGCGAGTACCTGGCGGAACCATGTACCCACGAGAGTCCTTGGGCTTCATCAGCCCACTCGCCGTCTTGATGTACGGAATTACCCAGAAGCCTGGCAGGTTGTCCCCGCCGGTTGAGGTTGGTACGGACCTGACCCGAAGGGCATTGCTCCCATTGCGACCCTCTCCCACGGCGATGCTGAACTGATCAACGACACTGTCGCCCTTGCCATCAATGATCACGACCCGACTGCCGTTGGGCTGGGTGCTGGCCCAAGCCGCATCACGGACGACACCGTCACTGAAATCCATCAACGTGTAGGGCATCAGTCCACCTAGGCGAGGTCGCCGCTGAGGTTGTAGAAGTTCGTGGAAATGCCGGTCAACCACATGACGCCGTTGACGCCAGCACTGGCGACCTTATTTGCCAAGCTGGTCAGCGTCACACCAGACGCTGCCTGCACAGTAACCTGACCATTGCCACCCTGGATGATCCGCACATTGAAGTTAGCTGGCAAGGAAGCAGGAATAGTAACCGTCACGGCACTGCCAGCGGCAGTGAAGATCACCTTGCCACTGTCAGAGGCAGCCAGGGTGATCGAAGTGCTGGCAGTAGTGGACACAGATGACGACACTACACCTTGGAACGTAAGGCCACCGGAACCGTTGCTCACCAACGACTGACCAGCACTGCCAGCAGAGGTCGGGAATGTGTAGGCATTGTTGAACTGAATGGTTCCGGTAGCACTGATCTCGATGCGTTCAGTGCCATCAGTGATCAGGTGCATTGGCCTCGCAACTACACCAACGCCAGTACCCTTCTCTGTGCCTACCCTGAAGACGCCGGATTCGCCCTTCCAGTCCAGAACGCCGCGCTCATACGTCGTGCCAGGAGCATTAAGTGCCGACCTGTTGTACACAGAGAACTTCTGGGCAGAGATGTAATCCCTTTGGCCGATCTCGCTCAGGGCATCCCAGAACAGACCAGTCCCGTCTTCGTAGCTGAATCCAGATGCGTTGACGTTGTCGGTCATGAAGCCAGCCTTGCCCCAAGTAAGGCCATCCTTCTGGATGCTGCTGACCGTCACGCCACTAACCGCCACTGTCTGAACCTTGCTGACGGCGGCAGAAGCAGTGTCTGTGATTGCCACCTGAATGGGAGCAACAGCGGCAGAGGCACCGTAGTTCCAGGTCTGAATCAGCGACACTGCTGCGTTTAGTGGAACGGAAGCAGTGCCAGTGCCGGTCTCCAGCCTGATCCTGCCAGGAGTTCCAGAAGTGCGTCCGATGAACAGTTCAGTCCCGTCCCAGGTGAAGTTCGTGTCCGCACCAAGCACACCGCTGTTGTTGAACTGGATTTCGTTGTCATTCCCAGCAGGAGTCGCGGTCCCGCCGCTGACCGATGCCCATGTTCCATCGCCGCGAAGGTAAGTCGAGGACGTTGCCGATCCAGTGCCGAGGCGAGCTGTATTGAATACGCCAGTCGTGACATCACCAGCGTCATGCGTATGGCCCACCTGACTGTAGTAGGTGTTCAGGTCCAGGGTGGTGTGGACGGCGGTGACGCTCGTATCATCCAGAATGCTTCGGCCAAGGCTAGTGCAGGTGATCTCCTGCACAACGCCAGCACCGGCAGAAGCACGGCCAAGCAGCCTGTCAGACGACGACACGTTCTGCATCTTGGCGTAGCTAACCACGCCATTGTCAATCGTCCAGGTGGCACCGGACGAAGTGACAGTGATATCACCCTTGTCGCCGTCTGTGACTCCGCCAGAACCAGGAGGTGCTGCCCATGTGCCGTCTGCACGCAGGTAGTTCGCAGTCCCTCCGCCAGAAGCAGGAGCAAGGCCCTTCGCAGAACTGCTGAATGCATCCAGCATCGCAGTGACCTGGGTGCCGGTAAGGTCCAAGGGATTAGCCGTGGCGGCTGTGTTATTACCCTTGATCGTGTTGGCTGCCATCTCGGCCAGCTTCGCGTTGGTCACCGCGTCGTTGATGATCGTCGTGGTTGTGACGGTATCGGGGCCGATGAACGTCGTGGGTGCAGCCCATGTCCCATCAGCACGAAGGAAGTTGCTCGTGCCACCACCGGAGGCAGGAGCGAGTCCCTTGGCGGTCGAGGTAAACGAGTCGAGCAGGGCCGTGCCAGCTGCCGAGTTCGCTGCGGTGATCATCGCCTGACCAAACGCAGACAGCGTCAGGTCGGTAATACCAAGAGTAGCCCGTGCAGCAGCTGCCGAACTGTCGTCCAGTAGCGTTCGTGCGAAAGTAGTGACCACCGATGGATCAAAGGTCCAGGTTGCCCCAGAGCCACTGACAACGATATCGCCCTTGTCTCCATCCGCGATGGCAGCAGCGTTGATCGTCACCCACTGGTTCGCACCGTTAAGGAAGGTGGTGCTGTTTGCAGTACCGCTTCCAAGCCTAGCTGTCGACATCGTGCCGGAGACAATGTCAGCGGCATCGTGCGTGTGAGCAGCTAGTGCAAAGTAGTTGATGTTCTGGGTGCTGGAAGTTCCCAGGCCAAGGTAAGTGCGAATCGAGTTGATCGTGTTCTGCGTCAGCAGTTCCTGCGCTACGTCCGTGAACAGAATCTCTTCAACAATGCCAGCTCCAGCAGAGACGCGACCCAACAGCCGATCCGTGTTGACGTTCTGGATCTTGGGGTAACTAACGACACCGTTGTCAATCGACCAGCTGTTGATCGTGTTGACAGTGATGTCACCCTTGTCACCCGTCGTGAGGTTGCATTCTCCACCGCCACCTCCGCCTCCACCAGCGACTACGTCGAGGACGAATTCTTCTAGGCCGCAGACGCAATCCGCTGTGATCTTACAGCTCATGTTATTCTCCGATCCCCATGTTGCCCCAACTGATCTTGCGTGCAGGGAAGCCAGCGGTATTGCTATGGAGGAACACCTCAGAGTCTTCGCTCGCGAGTATCTGCTTCATCGTATCGCCAGTCACCCAGTAGCTACCGTTCACGCCGGAGCCGATGCTTGACAGCTTGGGACACAATGGGTGGGCGTTCTTGTTCCACTGATTGTCTATCGCGAAAAGGTCGCCATGCACGGGATGCTCCGTATAGCCAGCAATGGTTTGCTGATGCGCCCAGCGTGTATCCCAGGGCGCGATGAGATAGCCATCTCTCACCCGCATGTTCTTCGATCCGAACATGCAAGCCATCGTCCCTGCATAACCCTGGGCTAGTCCCTGCTTTAGCTCCAAAAGCGTCCGTACCCTGGAGACTGAATGAATAACGTGATTCTTTGCATCCTCGAACAGTGCCGACTCTTTCACGGGCCACTGCGGCGAGTAGCTCCAGTCGATCTCTGTCTTGGAAGACCACTTGAGCCATCCATCGGTCAGCGTAGCCTTCGGAAGTCGTGGGTCATCAAGGGCCAGCATGCCCCATTCTTTGACGGCCCTTGCCTGTGCTGCACCGAAACTGCCTTCCCCCTTGCTGCGATATCCAGCTAGCTGGCGACCCTTGCCGTAAGTGGGCAGTGGATGCACCAGCTTGATCTCTTCCCTGTCACCACGGTGGACGACATCTCCACACTGGGCCAAGCAGTAGGCTCTAGCTCCACCAAAGCCAACACAGCTTCCGCTCAGCTGGTAGTAGCGAGGCAGCAGGTTGCCAGTAGCCTTGATCTCCAGGTGATAGAGCAAGGCTTCCTTCGGTAGCTCCATAAGAAAAGGGTTGGCCTCACCGAAGGCAGGCGTTTCCCGATCAAACGCCAGGGTCATCCGGCGTTGAGTCAGGTCTCGCTCGCTTGGCGGAATCCAACCCAAGTTCTCACTCATTCCCTACCCCCAGCTGCTCCTAGCCCAATCGAAGTCTCGTGCATCATGTCGTGGGCCTCTGGAAGCTCATCGACCTTCTGGTCAAACTGCGATCCGATCCAAGCACCAAACGGCTTCCATTCGGCACCAAGTCTCAGGCTCTTATTCTGACGGTTGATCTCCTCGTTGGCCTGCTCCAGTGTGGTTATTCCACCCGCAGCAATCTGGGCCGATACGTTCTCGTAGTTGTCCGAGAGTTTGATCGCCTCAGATGGCCGCTTCACTGGGACTGCCTGATCGTAGACCTCACCAGCAAAGCCACTGGGCCTAGGAGCAGGAACGGGCTTTACTGGGTCCACCGGCTGTGGACTGCTGCCTGGAGTCACAATCGTCTCGACACGGTCCCGCTTTCGGAGATCCCAGTCGATGACATCACAGACAACGACGATCCTCGACAGCCCCTCAGTAAAGAAAACAATCGAACGATTGTCCTTGCTGGCAAGGAATGGATGGCCCACGGGATCGCGTATCTCCCAGGTGATGTCAGAACCTGGGGACGCAGAGGGTGCGACCTGGATATGCGTGCTGGAGTTGGTAGTCACGGCAACCTGCTGTTGTACCTGGGCTGCCCCACCCACGAACGTAACCGCCACTGCGGAGACGCATGATACCAGAACGAGAATGGCCTTACGCGGATTCATCATCCATGGCCTCCCCATTTGCCTTCTTAGAAACCTGGCTGAGCAGGTACTTGAGGAGCAGGTTCAGCAGAATGCTCCCGGCGATTCCCATCTCCATGCCATTGGTCGGCTCTCCGGTAAGCTCGCCGGTGATGTGGCGAAGTTCCTCTTCCTCGTCCTCGTCCATAGACTGACCGAACCCCATCTGCGAATCCATCACCAGATGAATCACCGCATCCAGGGCTCGTAGCCAATCGAGAAACGTGGCAGTCCCATCCTTGGACTTCGACAGCAATTCACGAAGAACGATGATCAGTTCACGCATACCCCAACTCCTTAAATGCTTTTGACGCTGACCAGATAGCCACTGGTCTTGGATGCATGTACGCGGATGATCGCAACAGAGTCGCCTGCGGAATCGCCAGGCTTGGTTGCAACGTACTTAAGCTGCGACTGATCCCAGTAGAGATCTCGGCCACCAGTCGGGAAGATATATCCTGCGGCCACCAACGAAGGCGACAGCAGGAACGGCTCATGTGGCAGGTATAGGATGTAGTGGTTCGAGTCGATTCTGTCGGCCATCACGCCAATGACTCCGAATCCAGCCGTCACATCGTTGTAGACAGCGTGGCTTCCAGTGATCGGCATTCCAACATTCGACGCAGTCAAGGCATGGCCCTGCTGCTGGATAACCACGGCCTTGATGGAACCGTTGTTCCTCGGCAGGGACAGCATCTCAATCTCGGCAGTGTTCGCCAAGGACCGATCAAGCCCCAAGGACAAGCCGCCATATCCACTGCAAAGGTTGCCATCGAGGATGACCTGTGACGGCAGCAGGCTCCCAGTGTGGATTGCAAAGTCATTCGAGTACTTAGCAATCGAATTATCCTTGATGCGGATGCTTCCACCAGCCGTCAGCGAGGCAACCTCAATCGCAGCCTTCTTGTATCCGGTCACCAGCTGGTAGCCGCAGTTGTCGAACGTGTTGCCGACGATCTCGTGGTCGGTGCCAGTCGTGATATGAATTGCCGGTGACACGAAGTTTCGGAACGTGTTGTTAGCGAACCGAACCTTATCAATGTTCACAAAGCTGTTCAGGGAATTCACAGAGCAGTACAGGCCGCCGTTGAAAGTGTTGTTGGCGACTGTAGCCCTCGTGCCGTAGATCATCAACGGAGCAGCCGCTGGCCCGCAGTTGAAAGTGTTGTTGCGAATGACAGCGTCTCTGTATCTGACCGTGATCCCAATGTTCCTGACGCTCTGCTCTCCAGGCACATTGAACTGGTTATCGCTGATAACAATCCGCCTTCCCTCGCAGTGAGGGTTGACCATCGCCATGCCGGAAAGCGTGGATCCAGAAAGCCGACCATTATTCCCAAAGCGATTACCCTGGATCAGGACGCTCTTTACAGTGCCAACGCGATCTGACGTTGACGGGCTGTGGATTGAAGCTGCCGCAGTTCCGCCTGTCGTGTAAGCGTGCCTCATTCCACCGAAAGTGCAGTTCTGGATATCCATGCCATTACAGACAGAATCCAGAATTCCGTAGACAACTCCAGTCTCCGAGTCGTACTCGAAGTTCTCAACAGACGACCAGTTACAGCCATGGCGACGAACATTGGCGCAGTACTTGAACCCCATTGTCCCTGGGTGCCACTCGCCGAAAGAGCAGTTGCTCAATTCAATGTCATGACATCGCTCAAAATACAGAGCCGACATGTAAACGGACGGAGCGGTGCTGGCACTGTAGGCAGCATCCTTCATTCGGTAGTTGAAGTTCCTGATCCGAATGCCACTCATCATGTTCGGCAGCACGGCGACTCTTGGTGCCTTGGTGACGCCACCACTGGTCACCGTCTGGTAGACCTCGTCGAGGAAGTCGTCAAAGACATAGTCGCACCGAGTCCCCGTCCCGTTGCACGCTCCCGTGGACGCTCTACGGTTGATACGCTGTAGCTCCATGGGGAAGCTCTTCGTTCCCGTAGAGTGTGGCGTGATGTCGCTGATCTGGTTGAACCCGTAGATCAAAACCCAATCGCCAGCTGCCAACTGGTATTCGTAAGGAAGGCTGATAACAGCAGCACCTGCTGCCGTGTCAGTCATCTCACCATAGGCCGCCGAAGAATAGGAGAATGTGGCAGACTGGGAAGTGTTGTATGAAACCTTGGCAGTCGAGTCGTCGCGGACAAGCCAGCTTCCCTTGGTGCATTCGAGGCCAGTCGGGCTGGTGAATATATGCTCACCAATGATGTGAACTTCACGATCAATGAGGATCGTTGCTGGCCTGCCAGTGCTGGAATAAAACGCATTAGCTGCGGACACAGCCAGCGCAAATCGCATGTTGTCGATTTCTGCGTTTCCAGTTCCGACAACCGAGATCACATTGTCCTTGGTGGTCTTGATCTTCGCTACCATGAGCTTGGCCCCAATCCGAGTACGGTGCAGTTGAACTTGCCAGACTCCAGGTAGTTCACCATCAGCAATGGCCCAAGCCTAGGATCCGAGTCGACGGGTTTCTCGGCCTTATAGATCTGAACTGAATAGTCCCAAAAGACAAAACGCCCGCCTGCGTCAATGCTGTATCCAACCTCGAACAGACTGGATGCAATGTCCAGGGAAGAACCCTCGGTTGCATATCGGAACGAAGTGGCGTTGAGATACTCGGCAAAGATGCCAGTAGGCCACTGCTCTGGGTCCGTATCCACATAGGTTGTCGCTGCAAACAGCGGATAGCCAATGCTCGCGGCTGTAAACCCATGCGGCGTGCTGGTTACCATTTTCGGGTTCGATACCGATGGCTGTGAATCCGATGGAGTAAACCACTCCAGCACGGAGCCAGTGCCTACTCCCAGCACCTGACCCAAAGTACCGACCGTATTTGGGAAGGTATAAGCCTGATTGAATCGGATAAATCCGTTGGCACCAACATTGATCCGCTCTGTGCCATCAGTCGCAATCGAGATGGAACGAGCCGCACCGCCAGAAGATCCCTTCTCGGTGGCAATGCAGCCTATGTTCCCAGACCACCCGATCAGAATTCGCTCGTGATTTGTCGGCGACTGATATGCGTTGTACACGGCCAGCTTATTGGGAGCTGCACCGCTTCGCACCTCAAGCAGGTTAGCTTGTGCGCTGTGTAGGCCAACGCCACCGCCACTGGTCGAACCAAGCAACGCAGACCTGAGCTGAATGTCTGCGTCATCATCGACCTTCCACACGCCACCAGTAACCTGAATGTCGCCGTAGTCGTTGTCCGGTATCGTGCCGTTGACGCTGACCGTTGTCCCGGTCATGGTCAGGCCAGTGCCAAGGCTGATCTCCTGCGGGTCACCAGCTCCCGTTGAGCCACGGCCAAGCAACCGGGATGCTGCGGAGACATCCTGCATCTTGGAGTAGGTGACAGTGTTCGCATCGACCGTCCAGACGCTGCCGCTCGAAGTGACGGATATGTCACCCTTGTCCCCATCGGACAGGCCGCCATCCGCGCCCTTCTGGGCAAGCACAGCCCAGTAGGCACCAGCAACCGGAGTCTGGTTCGTGTGGGACTGCAAGGCACGCCATGACGTACCCTGATAGAGTACGGCATCATTGGTGGCATAGCTGGCAGAAGATGACCAGTTACCCTGCCAAACCACGCCCGCTGGCCCCGGTGGACCTGCGGCACCCGTATCACCCTTCTGTGCTGTCAGGTCGCGGATGCAAACCGCAGAGCCGACAGAGTCGATGAACCATGCGAATGCTGGGTCTGTGGTGCTACCACCACCCGCATAAGACACAATGGTCGGGCCAATCAGACCAAGAGACGCAGCATAAGCCTGTGCCTCAGCTGGCGTTGGCGACGAAGGATTGGCTGGATACCCAGCAGGCATGGTGGCGTAGACATCTGCGACGTTCGGTACAGATATCTTTTCCCACAGCGATCCGGTCGAATACCAGATCGAACTGCTGTTCAGGTCCACATACAGATCGTTCGTGCTGCTGGGCAGGCCAGTCGGAGGTCCGAAGCCACGGGTGACTTCCACCTCACTGGTAACAACATTTTGCCACGATGCATCGCCCCGAAGGAAGCGACCTTGAAAACCCGCCGCCGGGGCCGGAACCATTCCCTTGGTCCCAGCCGCACCAGCGGTTGCACCCGTCATCACGGCTAGGCGAGAGGTAGCCGAGGCGGGGCTTACAAACTCAACGCCAGAGGCATCTGCCTTGACGGTTACCCAAAGTTCGCCAGAACCAACGTAGCTGCCAGGTGTGTCGGAGAGAGCGATGAACTCATCCACCACTCCTCCTGCACCAGTTGTCGCCTGCCACCCACCGTCTGCGTAGACGTAAAGGATGCTATTGTCCTTGTGAAAGAACTGCGCACCATCTGAAAACTTACCCGGAGGCAGAGAGTCTCCAACCGGGATTGAGTTCACATCAGGGTCGAGAGGCGAAAACTTCTTGCTAGTCGGCTTGACGTTTGCCATTACTGCTCCACGATCAACTCGAACTTCAGCGGATCGTCACCCTCATCAGGCGACCAGTAACGGCCATTGCGGCGATTATAGTCCGCTCGTGCAGACTCCGGGTCCGATGCATCAGACCAGAACTCATGCGTCACGGGATCACCAGCCGCATCTCGGTAGCGAGAGTTATGGACTCGCCACTGATTGACACCTGACTTGAGACGAGCCCCCTTGATTCGGTCAACAATCTCTCGTGCCTTATCAAAGACCTCGTCCCGGCTTTCACGCCTTCCCGAAATCGCCTGCAGCTGAAGCTCCATCGAACGAAGCCTGGACTGCAACGCCTCATTGCCCTCGCTGCGGACAACTGGCTGCGGAGCAGGCTTCTGCTCCACTACGGACGCCGTGGACTCCCCGTCAACCGCAGGCTTCGGTGCTGATTCCGAAACCTGCTTTGGCGGACGACCGGGTCCACGACGAATCTGAAACTCTTCCACCCATCACCCCACTTTCTGAAGGAATTAGTCCAGAGGATCGAAAGTCGGGAAGGCACGAACAAGCAGCGTCATCCAGGGACGAAGCCACATGTAGCTGGCCTTCCGCTCGTACCGACGCATCCAGGTGACGCCCCGGTCGAAGTACTGCCAAGTGTCCGTACCCGACAGTTCACGGGTCGTGACATCGAAGTCGACCATGAAGCCGAACGTCTCTGCCATCGACTTGGACACCAGATAGGTGTTCGTCGCGGCGTAGGCAGCCTGGGCGTCGTTGTAGGTGCGGGTCGTTCCACCCAGGTCGACGTAGGCTCCGCTCTTGTAGAACTTCACCAGCTCGTCATACACCCAGCGGCTCATCAGCGGGCTGGTCGTCCAGCCGTCACGGGCCGTGCGATCCGTCACCTGAGCGGCTTCGCAGTTCTGACCAGACAACGTGTGAGTCACCGACTTCGGTGCGATCATATCCAGGTACGGATACTTCTGGCAGTCGCGGGTCAGCATCACCTGGTAACCGTTTCCGCAGTCAAGCGGGAAACAGTTGTACGGGTCACGCATGTCCTCGTAGATCTGCTCGATGGCACACAGCGGAGCCTCCGAGCATCCACTGAGCTTCAGTCCAGCGTCCTCGATGACGTTCGCCCACGGGGCTCCAGCAGAAGCACCCTTGTAGCCAGACGAGTAGGTCGTACCGTCGTAGCTGTAGGGATACTGACACATGCCAGCACCCTTGATGTCGAACATGAGCCGAGCGGCATTCTTCTCGTCGATGACATCGAACCAGCGCACACGCTGCTCGATCTGTCGACGCACCTCGCCCGTGGGGTCCACGCACACGAGGTTGCGATGGAGGGCGAAGCTGAAGCTGACGTAGTTCGGCTTCGGCATCGTCCAGCAACGCTGGCGACCCAGCTGGTAGAACCGTGCTGGCTCCTCATCCTCCTCCGACTTTCCGCACAGATCCGGCGGGGGATCCATGGGGAACTCGCAGAGCTTGCGGTCGTTGTAGCTGGAGCAGGGGGCATCCACCCGCGTGACCAGACCACGCAGCAGCGTGGGGGCCATGTCGCAGGTGAACTGCAACAGCTGACGGGTGACGCAGCGGTCGAGGAACTGATCGAAGTAGCTCGCCTTGATGGCGGCTTCCGCCGATTCCTTGAGGGGCTTCAGCTGCTCCTTGCTCTGGATGCGACCAGAGGAGTTGAACAGATCGAAGACCTGCTTCGGCATGATCCGCTCGAAGAGGTGCTTGTAGTCAAGCTCCTGAAAGTCCAGCTCGCGGTCCAACGCACGGTTGTCCACATCGCGGAAGACTTCCTGAAGACGCTCTTGACTGGTCACCGTGCCGTTCGGAGCAGCACTCCGGTAACCTTCGACCAAAAAGTCGTTGATATTCGTTTTGGACATGCTGTACTCCTAGAGGCAGAATTTGCCGACCGCGTTCGTCACGTTGGCAATGGCGAGTGGGGTAGTTGGACTCTCCGAGGCAACATCGCCTGCGGTTTGGCAAGCATCCGAGTACTGCGACTGGCAGATGCACGGACCATGCTGGATGGCCGTCAAGATCGCAGTGTCACCTTCGCCAGCGGGGGCGAACTTGGTGTTGCTCACGGCAGCTCCGTCCAGATACGGAATGAATCCAGTGACGCCGCCAACGACTTCAGTAGCCGCCGAGATGTTGAACTGGAACACGCCGCAGGTCCAGACGACCAGCACGCGATCCACACCGGGTCGAACGAAGTCCTGAACGACGCCCTTTACGGGGCTGTTCGTGATGTCCGTCACCTCATCGGTCGAGGAGAACGGGCGGATGTAGTTGGTCACCGTGTCGAGGTAGACCCAGCAGTTCGGAACGGGAATGCCCCATTCCGGGTCCACGGGCAGTTCGAGGTAGGCGTGGTCGTATTTACGTCGCAGTCCGACGTTTACCGAACTCGTAGCAGTGCAAGCCATTTCAAAACTCCTTAGAAGCGGTTCTGGAAACCGATCTTGTTAATGGGGGCAGAACCGCTGGCGTAGGCTGCGCCACTCGTGCTGTCGGGTGCAGAGGCCACGGATTCCGGCTGGCTGACATTGGCCTTGCTCGCCTTGATCTCAGCCAGGACTTCTCGAATCTGTTCATCCGCCAACGGCAGCAGGCTCTCTACCAGCTTGTCGCTGATGCCGCTGCCTAGGACTTCTTTCGCCGTTTCTTGGATGACACGGCCTTTCGCCGCACGTTCTTCCACGGCCCGATACTCGGAAAGCGTCGACTCTGCTTCATTGAGCTTCTCCAGTAGAGATTCCTTCTCCGCGACGGCCTTGGCGAGTTGCTTCTGCGCTTCGACCAGTTCGCTCTTTACCGTATCCTCGGCGAGGATTTCGGTACGCAACTGCTCGATCAATTCGGCATGCTGCGTCTTGAGGGTCTTGAGATCCATCGTTTCTGTCTCCGATTCAAACAGTGAGCGGTTCGTCCCGCCTCGATAGACAGCGGCGACCCCGTCGACTTCAATCAGGCGTTCAACATGAAGAACGCCTTGCTCGTCCATTTCACCCTGGTACACGCTCACCTCGTGGGAGAGCGGGACGTTCTCGGGGAAGTTCTCTGCGTCGTAGCAGATCTTCTCCGTAAGTTCGTCCGCAGGATTGAGGTGCCAGTCGTAATAACTAGCTGCCTTCTCAGTGCCAAGATTGCGGGCTTCGCCGTTGCGCAGCTGGCCGTTCTGGCTGTGGTAGTCCCTGTCATTACGGTTGTGTCCACCACGAACCGTAACTGGCAAGTTCTCGCACAGCAGCGAGGAGTCTCGGATGGCCGAGTCCTCGTAGATGCGGCCATTGCGACTCGTGCGACCAAGGACTTTTACACCCTTAATCACCCAGTTTTCGCGGTCTACTGTTGATCCGCGAAAGTCGAATTGCTCGACAAGTCGTTCTGGTTTCATGGCACTCCAGTATTTTAAAAAGGCTGTTAGCTTCCCTGCTAAATTCCATTTACAGCCTTACTGCGGATTATTTGGCTCAGCAGGCTGCGGAGCCCTCGTGGGAGTTGCTTCTCGAACTTTCAACTCATAGACCATCTGCTCGTCATCAACATCCATGCGTCGATTGATCTGCTGAGCAGACACAACGCCTTCCTTGTACAGCTCCAACATGACATTCATCTCCTTGGCCCAATCGCGGATGGCTGCGGTCGGGTACTCTGCCCGAATGCGGACACTGGACTGGACCGATGCCAGCTTGGACTGGGTCCACCCCAGCTTCCTCGCCACTGCCTGCCACATCAGGTCAACGTCATGGGCGGACTGGTTCTTCTGCTCTCGCTGAACACGCAAAGCGAACGGACCTTCGGCTGCAATCAGCGATGAGCGATTGCCGGTATTTGCGTCACCAGTCGCCATAAATTCTGGGATTCCGTAAACATTTCCAAGAATTCTCTGAAGCGACTGGATCAATTCAACGTATTGAGTGGCACGGACGTTCATGCCGGGAAGCTCCAACTCGGCTCCCTTCACATGCACGATCTGCCCAGGATTGGGCCTGCCGTCGTTCTCTTGGACCATCTTCTGGGTCTGCTTAGCGATGTTCCGCAGTGCATCCGCAGTGGTCGCAGCCTTGTGGGTGTACACCGCAGCGAAGCTGGACTGGGTGATCGCCAACTCCACCATGGCGTTGATCACCTCCTCCAACTGCTTGCAATGGCAGTACACATCGTAGAAGGCAGGCACCCCTCTGGGGTCGTTCATGTCCACCCCAGCCTTGCCAGACTGGATGTTTAAGGCAGGCTCAAAAAAATACTCGGAAACTTTTCCCAGTTCGCCATTTTGGCGAATGCGTCTCCTCCAGTAGCCAATGATGTTGCAGGCATCGTTGAGATCGGTGACAACCCCGAACTCGCCCAGCCAGACGGTGCTGCCAACGACCGGGACAACCTGGCCCGAGATATTGACCAGTCGCACCTGATCGACAGGGCCAGTGCTGGAAACGGAGGTTGGCAAGAAGGATGGTGGCCTGATGTCCATGGGCTCGATGAACCGGACCCAGAGCCTGCCGTCAGCGTAGAATCCGAACTTGCGGAACCACTGGCCGTCCCGGTAATGGCGGCGGACGGTCTCCTCTTGCAGCAAGTACCAGCCCGTGGCGTTGCCTAGGTCCACCTCCTCCATGATGTCTTCGATGGCACCCTCGATCCGAGTCAGGGTGCTTTGGGTCACTGACTTCCCCGTCTTTCGCTGGGGGATGTACTTATGACCCTTCGCCACGCAATAACTGATCAGATGCTCGATCATGGCCTTGATGATCGGGAACCGCCACAGCTCGAAGCCAACACGGTACATGTGGTCCATGCTGGTCGAGTCGTAGTACGGCAGCCGTTTGCCGCTGTCATCCCAGTAGCCGAACGTGCCAAAGCCGTTCCAGCCTGACTGGCACATGGCCTCTCTAGTCAGCCCGCCCAGGCGATTGGATAACTGCTCCATGATCTGGAGTTCACCGCTTACAGATTCGTCAATCATTCCGCGATCATCCTCATCATCTTGGCTGCCATGTGCAGGGCGTCAGGCCCATCATCATGTCGCCCGTGGGGGAATGCCTTTAGCTGGGATACGAGGATTTCCGTCCCCTTGTCACGGACGAATAGGAAATCCTGGTGCCGGACAGAACCGTCCAACTCCATAATTCGATTCTCTTTGTTTACACGCATATCTTCTTCAATGGGGACAATTGGGGTGACAATGCCCGCATCCTGAAGGCGATCCGCTGCGATGTTGACGATAAAGCTCTGGAACTGATTGGCGTCCGATCCAATGATGTCGGGCTGCACCGGCAGGTCTCGGATGAAATCGATCAACCTATCGATGGTCTGGTCCGGCCCTGTGCGCTCCAGCGATGCCTTAACATAAAGACGCTCGGAAGTTTTGCTCACAGCCAGTGCCACGATGGCCGAGTAGTCAGAGTTCTTCAGGTCGCGACCAAGGGCATGATCGACCGCAATGGTGCAATAGAGGATGTCGGATGGCAATTCGTCGCACCACATAGGATGCTCGTCCGTGTCCACAAACAGATTGCCGTCCCACAGGTTTCCATCGGGCGTGACCGGGTTGCCCTGGTACATCGTCTCCCAGATATGCCTGGGGAACGTGTGCTTGGCCTCCAGCAGCTGTTCGATGGGGTGCAGATCTGCACAGAGGGGATCGCCCTCCTTCCTCCAGACTTCTCCCTTGTGGTCGACCTCGTCCTCGGTGGCGATAGCCTTGAAGACCGCCTCACTCCACTGCGGGCCGTAGGTGCGCTTCTCCCTAAGGATCTGACCGATCAGATCGTCTGGCGACCACCTGGTTCCAATCAGCAAGACCCTCGCATCCTTCGAGAGACGCTGACTGGCAACGGCCTGCCAGAACTGCATCCACTTCGCCTGGAAGGTGGAGGACAACGCTTCTTCCATCGACTTGCAGATGTCGTCGATCACCAAGAGGTCTGATGGGAAACCCGTGAGTGGAGAGCCCCAACCAACCGAACGCATGCTGCCACGGTGGCCGTGCAAGAACCAATGGACCTTCGAGCGATTGCCCTTATCCACCTCGACGTTGAACAGATGCCCATGCTCGGTAAGCAGGTCGCGGCATTGCGATCCAATGTTTTGTGCGCGGTCATCACCGTAAGAAACGATGGTCACATGCTTGTCTGGATTCTTCGCCAAGTACCTGCTGGCAAATAGATTCGCGGCAACCGTGGATTTCCCATGCTGGCTTGGAGCAGAGATCGCCAACCTTTTTATTTGACCTAGCTCAAGCGGCAAAAGGTACTTATGTTCGAGCACACGCAGCCACGGGTAGGCATGGAAGTTCTCGCCCATGGCGACTCGCCCCCAACCAATCGTACTGGCCTGGGCAAGCATCGATGCTAGCTGCGTAGTGTCGACAGTTGCAGTCACAGGAAGCCCCCCATCCTTCGCTTCATCAAAGCGAACACTTCACAAGCACAACTTCGGTGTACACGGTGTACCTGTCACCGTCTGCTTCAAGCACACGGACCCGCAGCTCATGCTTGCCCTCTGGAAGCAAAGCTGTCTGGGCTGGATCCAGCGTTAACGATACCTCTCCATTGGCTGGTGGACCAACCGTCACTGCGGCAGCAGGGAATGTAAATGTCTGGATAGCACCTGCAGGACAATCGCCAATGGCAACTTCGATTGTCTGAGCAAACGACAGGTCGTAGATCCCTGATGGATCGCGAGGGTCAGCAATCTGCAACAGCAGGTGCCTCGTGTCATTCTGGTAGATCACCCTTACGGCCATATCTTGCGACCCTCCAATACGTCGTATCTTACGCGGCCCTGGACCGAGGGGACCGATATACCTCCCGACAACTCTGTTAGTTCTACAGAGGCATCCAGCACAACATCAATCTCTTTGACCACTCCAGCACTAATGCAGTATGCGGACTCAAGTGTTACTGCCACTGAACCCTGAGTCGGGATTCCGCCTGTGGCTTGTGAGATAGAGTTGCCAGTAGTCGCCAGCCCTATCGCGATAATGCTCACAACACCAGCTGCACTAGCCGATGCATCTGTTGTCGAAGAGCCTGTTCCAATGAGCCCGAAAAATGCGGACGCTGAAGCCAGCGCGTCTTCCGTTGTTACCGATGAAGAGCCGACATCTGTGACCAATCCACTAGAACCGCATTGGCAGTCAGTGGATGCAGCACCCGATCCAATACTCGAAACAACTGCGGCACACTGAGAAACAGCTTGCTCTAGCTGAACGGATGCAGATCCAAAGAATCCAGATCCGCCTACAGCTGACGATGTGGCATTGTCGGTTGTCGCTGATGCTGCGCCAGACACACTGACAATCCCAGCAGAGGAACAGCTGGAGTCGCCAGTGACGCTCGAAGCAGTTCCAATTACAGCGACCAAACCACTGGCAGCCGAAGAAGCATCGCCAGGCGTCGTCGATGCTGAACCAACTACTTTAACTTGGCCTGAAGCCGAGCAAACAGAAGTGTCTGTCGAAGCCGATGCCGACCCCGTGATCGTTTGCAGGCCAGACGCGGATGATGTCGCTGCATCTGTGCTTACTGCACTACTGCCTGTGATCGTCTCTGCGCCTAGCGATATAGCGACACGAGACAGCATGCTCCTGCGGCGGAAGCCTGCCCCAGGTCCAGAACCAAGCTCTCGAACTTCCTCACTGCTGAGAGAACGATTCCACAGCCGGATGTCTGCTATATACAGATCATTCGACGCTTCAGCAGCAGCTGAACTGATGCGTCCGCCAATGCCGATCCCATAGACTGATGTGGAACGAATCACATCGCCGCTGTTGGCAGCCGTGCGGACGGAGACTCCATCTCGATAAAGATTGATCGTCGCCTGCGCTGCTGAGTAAGTTGCACACCAATGAGACCATCGGCCATAAGTGTCGGTCGTGACCGAAGCAGTCAATGGGCTCAGTGATCGCTGCGTGTATGGGTCACGCATCTGGAACTGGATGTTGCCTGCATTAGTCCACAGCAGGCCAAACCTTGCACCAGTCAGTCCAGTAGCAGTGTCCTGATAGATCGCTCCAGTCGTCGCTGGAGTGGCGACCAACCACACCCAACAGGAGATCGTTGCCTCACCCTGACCAAGGAGCGATGAAGAAGCTGGAGGAATGAATCTCCCAGAGGAGTTCGCCTCTTGGAAATAGGCCGAGCTAAACTGCTTCGTCACCCAGTCGGTTGCATTGGTTCGATTATTTGCAGCAGCGTGGTAGCCACGAGGCCCAACATCGAAGAGGGTTGAGCCTGTCGAGCCCAGCATCGGCATCCACGCAGCCCAGAGGTTGCGATGCAGGTGCGGAGCATCGCTCTGATCTCCAGTTGCGTAATCGGACCAGCTGGGATACCGCATTGGTGGCCTATTCGTTAATGACCACTCGTCGCGGAACCAGGATCACACGAGAGCCATTGTCGGTGGCAGTAGTCTCATCCCTGACCGCTTGCCCCAGGTTGTTGTCGGCAATCGCCACCACATACCGTCCGCGAGGTCGCCAGATCACTGGCTGCTGCTCTAGCACGGTGTTGGTGTCTGCCGTTGCAATCAGCACAGACACTGGAGGTCCAGCCTGTTTGATATTGGCGTCACTCGTGCCGAGCGTGTAGGAGCCAGCACTGCCAGTCACCTTAGCAGGCCAGTTAGTGTTGTCGTAGCTTGACACCAAGTAGAGGTCCATGGTGTTACCGGCAGTGGGGGCAGTCCCGGTTTCGATGCGAAAGAAGACCAAGTATTCGTCAGCGTAGTTCGCACCGAGGTCTGCCGATGCACTCATCTGCGCTGTAGCGTTTGCCTGCCCATCAAAACTCAGCGTGTGCGTCACGCCAGATGCACCACTCTCCCCGAACACGATTGCCGTGCCTTGTGTGATCTCTACATAGTCGGGCAGTGCCATGCGTTACACCTCGCTCGGGATCGGTTGGATTTTGCCGTCTGGCCGCCAGGGGGACACTGCTTCACCGACCTCAGAGATAGTCACCTGACCAGGTCGCGTACCCAGCTGGTTCAGCGCGTCCAACTCACTTGCCGACAGGATCCCTGCGACATTGAGACCAGCGAGCATCTGCTTGACATCGGAGTTTTGAAAGTCTAGCCCCCCGTTCGATGGATGCAACCACCGAAGACCCCTCGCCACCACGGACGATCCGCTGTTGCCAGTGGAGGCGAAGCTCTCCAGCTTGGAGAAGATTGACTCGCCCATGATGGGACCGACCGCTGCAAACACGGCCCGCTCCGTGTACAGCTCACCAGTCGGCTCCGGGTCCGCCAGCAGGGATAGCGCATCGGCCACCAGCTGGTCGTCTCCCTGCTCGATAGCCAAGCGGAGATCCGGGTCAGCCAGGATCGCGGCCCTGATCTGTTCAGCATTCATCAGGCATTGCCTTCGGTGATAACAAAGCTGGTGATGGAGACGGCAGCACCACTGGAGATCGACGTAGTATTCAACGTCAAGTCTCCACCGCCGCCAGTGGCTGTCACGGTTCCTTGAACCACGGCAGTGCCGCCTGAGGTGGTCAATCGGAAAAAGGTCGCAGTACCAGTCGCATTCGCTGACGAGTCCTGCGTGATGGAGTTAAGCGTCAGCACGCCATTGGAAGCCGCCGGGGCGAAGGTGGCGTTGCAGGTCAACTCGGCCAACAGTGTCTGACCGCTGATCGCCGTCCCAACATTGGCAGGGACCGTGCCATCATAAATGCGAAGGAGCCCAGAGCCCCCAACTGCCGCCGTGATCTCGTCCGCCCTGTTGCTGCGCAGGGTAGCAGTAAACGAAAGTGCCATGTGGCCCTCCAGTGATCTGATCGTGGGATTCCCACGGATGATCGTAACTGGCATGGCAGGGCAGTCGGCTCGTTGCTGTGAGAGAAACAACTAGAGGCGCAAAGAAAAGGGTCATGACTGTTGACGCAGCCATGACCCGTGATTCGTCTGGACGCCAGCAAAGCAGGTCCAAAACGAGGTAACTATGCTGGATACTGTACCAGAACCCTATTCCTTCCGCAACCTGGCACCGGGGACCGTGAGATCCTTCACGAGGAAGCCGTTGGTCATCTCGTTGTTCTTGAGCCGGATCGACTCGGCGTCCGAGAGCCTGCGGCAGACCTCCCAGAACTTCTCCTGCTTGACGACCTCTCCACCGCCGTCGTAGGTGGTGACCTCCACCTCCTGAACCAAGAAGCCGCCATCGGTCCAGGCCACGCGGCCAAAAGTCTCCACGCTACGCATGGCTGGATCCTCCCCCACGGCAAAGGCAGTCGCTACCGCCGCCACTGCCACAATCGCAATCTCGCTGTAAATAGACATTACGTCCCCCAATCTAAAGATCGCACGCCCATTTGGTGCGGTCAGCCCAATAGGCTGCGCTCATCTTGCCCTTGGCAATGTTCTTGGCGTGCCTTGCCTTGAACGCCTTTCGACGCTTTCGATCCTTCTCAGACTCCCCCTGCCGTGCAGGACTTCCGCTCACACCCTGCTGGCCGAAGCGAATGATCTTCTCCTCGCCACCCTGGCATGCCTTCACGACATGGCTCTTGGTGGGGTGATTCGGGGTCCGCTTCGGTTTGTTGCAGGGCATGTCCGCCTTGCTGATCTTCTTCTTAGCTGCCTTCCGTTTTGCCACAGGCTCCTCCTTGAAAATCGAAGCGCATCTACTCCTCACCACCCCAGGGGATGGTGATCATCACCGAATGCTCCATCGTGGACGCATCCAGCACCGGACGACCGCATGCCCTGGCCGCAGCCAGCATGGCAATGGCGTAGCGATCCTCAAACCATTCATCGCCCAGGATCACCCCGTCCGCACCAAGCACCGAGGTGACATCGTGCAGATAGGTATCCGCCCCGCTGACCCAGTCATTCCGCTCCGCGAAGTAGCGGATGATCAGGGCATCCAGCTCGAATCCCTCCGGCAGCTCGCCAATGACAAAGTATCTCTTTTTCATTTGGTCTTCTTGATCCGCCGCTTGGCCGAAATGCTTGGGCAGCACCTCGCCGCCTTCTTGCAGTTCTTGCAGCCGCCCACCTTAGCTGGCTTTTTCGCCATCGTCGCACTCCTTCTTCAGTAACTCGAACAGACGCTCCAGGGACATCAGCACCATGGCGGGCTTCCTGTCCTGCCGAAATACTACCGCATCACAGGCTTCCGGCACTTGCAGGAATGTGGCAATCGACTTCCGCCGCTTGGCCTGAATCTTCAAGCCTGCCAGCAGGAGGTCGACCGTCTCATGCTCCCCGAGTGCCTTGCCATTGCTGCCCCAGGCTCGCTTCGCCGGGAGGCCACGCTCCGTAGCCAGGTTCACAATCTCTCGTTCCAGGTCGTTGCCCCGACGCTTGTTGGGGTGGGTCATGATTTCTTCCGCGTTGTTAATGAATTCGCATGCCGTCGAAATCGCACAGCGGTACTTGGCCGCGATGTCCTGCAAGCGGAAGCCTGCTCGCTGCATCCGCTCCATGCCCTGCACATCCTCGACGGTGTAACGGGACGGCTTCCCTCGTTTACCTCGGATCTGCATGGCTACACCCCCAGGACGGCCTTGGCGAGTTGCTTCTGCGCTTCGACCAGTTCGCTCTTTGACGCCGGAGCCATCACCGTGTAGATCTGCTTGGTCTGCCGACAGTCGTTCTCCAAGTAGGCCAGAGCCTGCTCCCGATTCGACTGATAGGTCCGCCACCAGCCCTTGCCGCTGACGTTCTCGACGATCTTGCCGCCAGAACCCAACGCATAGCCCACCGCATCGAGCGACCACTTTGTATCGCGGGCGTACTGCCCCAGCAGCCACAGGGTCGCCGTGTCCTGAAACAGCGGATGCCAGTTCACATACCGCCCTTTGACCGTAACCACATCGGTCGGCACCTTCACCCCCAGCGACCAGCTCCGCCGCACCATGAAGGGCAGGTCGAACCCCAGGATGTTGTGGCCCACCATTTCTTTCGCCCGGTTGCTGGACTCCCGAAACAAATCCCAGAATTTCTGGAGGATTTCCCTTTCATCTCCTTCGATTGTCTGGAAATCATTTCCTTGCATGACGCCGATCACAAGCACCCGACCCAGGTGCGCGAACAAACAGCAGCTGTCGAGGAACTCCTCCCGCTTCTTCTGGGAGTCGAGGTGGTGCTTGCCAGCCTTCTCAGCCGCCTTCAGGACGTAAACCCCGTCGGCCACCTGCACGCGATCCTGGTAGCTGGCGTCCGTATCCTTCTTGAGCCGCTTCACGCTGGCAGGATCGAACGGTCGATGGTCATACGCCTCATTGCCTGGAGCGAATCGCGACTCCAGCACCCCATCCTGCGGACCCGTTTCGATGTCAAAGAAAATCATTGTAAACCCCACATGCCTTGATTAAATTCCGAAACCAGACAAAGGTTAACCGCAGTTGATCCGCGCGTCCAGTCGTGTATACTACGGGCGTCCGATGACTACCGTAATTAGGCTGGCCGGTGCCTGTGCTGCGGCAAACCCGGACCACTCCGCCGCGAGTGGTGACCCTCCAGAGACTCGGACTGATCTGGACCGTCCCAATGGCCGACATGGCACCAAGCATGCGGCCCAGTCGAAGTCGCCAAATTCAGCAATAGATACCTGCGACCGACTTAAAACAAATCTTCCTTGCCGTCTGTCTCTACAGCGGATCCGCTTGCCTCGCAATGATTGCGGGCAGTTCGCGGAGACCCAAAGGGGGTGCCGAAACACGGCATTTCGATGGGGGTCTAACCATGCCATCGAAGGGGCGTAACGCTCTTCATCCCTACTTTTTCCGAGCATCAAGGTGCTTGGGGGGGTAGGGGGGGGCGTAGTCACTCGACTGGATGTCGATGACGAAGTTCTCCATGGAGTGACCAACGGGAACGGAATGGAGCTACTACTCGTACTAGGCAACCACAGAGCGAGCCTGCACCGCAGGTGAGCGACGGCAAGACTGCTCGACCAACGGGAGAGTAGTCGCAGCGTGGTAGCCGCCATGTGTCGGACCAACAGTAGCCGCCACCGGTGACCGATAGGTGGCGACATGCACCAATATGGTTGCCGTTAATATGGTTGGTAGTTAAGGGATGGTCCGCGAAGTAGGTACAAGCTCCGACAATCCCGACTCCGACGATACAATGGTGCCAAAGGAGACCCGACTCATGGAATGGCTCGAATCTGACGATCCCTTCGACCAACAGACCGACACCATCTACACCGGACTGGTTGGCATCCAAGTAGCCCAGGTGGTTGGCAGCAATGCCCTCGATGGACTCACCGTATTCGGCATCGTCCTCGATATCGACGAAGAACCTGTGTTCGTCACCGAGGAAGCAGCACAACGTCTCGTTGCCTGCTTGGTCGAAGCACTGGCGAAGGCCGAAGACATACTCGGCAACTAGAACGCACCACTTTTATTTGTAGCGGTGCATAGCCAATCGACCATAGAAAAACCGTGTCGGGAAATTGCAAAAACCCGACAGGGAAATCGATCAATTCTCATTTTCGCCAGGGGTACCTTGATTCTCCAGAGCAGGAGACGACCCTGGCGACAGCTTATCCAACAGTTGATAAACACTATCAAGATCGCCAACAGCAATCTGAGTAAAGCTGTTGTTCGTCACCTGCTCCTTCTTTGCCGCCGATGACACGAGGTCCAGATACTTGTGATCATCCTTCTGCTTCTGAGCCTCAAGACTCGCGAGTACCTGGATGGCCTTAATGGCAACCCGCTTGTCGTGATGGTCAATCAACTCCACCGCACGCTCTGCGATCTTCACCTTCGTCTCGTCGGTGATCTCCCAACGATTCTTCATCGCCCGAAGCACCATATTCAGGTCGTGACGGTACTTGTACTCGTCGCTGAGCATCATGTCGTCCATAGGGAAAAGCTCCTAAAAACTGGTCGATTTCTGGCATGAGGTCTGTTTGGGGCCCCACCCCCCCCTAGTGGGTGGTGCGGAGGGACCCAAAGGTGGGTCCCCCTAGTGGGGGTTACATACCTACCTCGACAGGGTAGTAGGTACGGGCCTGCACCTTCTCGCACGATTCCGCTTGACAGTGTACAACCGTACACTACCGCATTGCGTGAGCCGCGTCTCGCACGACACCCCCCCTCATGGGGTGGTCAGGCCACCCCCATTGGTGGCAAGCTGCGGCACCACCCAAGTGGAGTCCGTCCCTGCCCCATTAGAGGGGTGCGGGAAAACGGCTCCAAGCGGTAGTGAACAAGTGTATACCATGCCCGGCAAGCCCCCTAGCTGCCCACCAGACTCATCCGCCATCAGGACGTGTCACAGGTCATAGGTGGGCGCCGTCGTCGATCCTGGGGCATTCTCATTTTGAGACGAAATGGTTTCTGGACGAATGAAGAAGTCACCCCCAATAGCCTTCGGGTTTCCGCATTCTTGGGAATTCCCACTCTAGTTGTTGACATGGTACGGGCGATAGACTATACTACAAGTGTTGGGTGAATGGTTTGTTGTGGTTCACGGTCTTGGCTTCCCTTGCTCCCTTGAATGGCTGAGCGGGAACAAAATGATCAGAACCCATTGACGGCCAATCGCCTATAGAGTAGAATGAGCAAGTCGAGAGTGGTGAGAACCTCATCACGCAAGTACTTCCCTAGACCCTTGAGTGGCTTGTCGGGGAATGGAAAGCTAGAGGTTGACAAGCTACCTTCGATAGGCTATAATTAGGGCATCTGGTGGGAAGCGATACCGGCGTTTCCATCAGTTGCGGCCACCGTCGTGATGACGTTGGACCAGTTTCCATACGAGGGATCCCTCTCGCTTGGAATCCGTACTGGACCACAGACGTTCAGACGCATAGATCTTTGGCAATTCGATACGGCAAGCGCAGATCGGACTATTGAACCGGCGCGTACCCATCATCAATCGGGCTAGTAGTGTACCTGATTGTTGGCATGATGGGGATACGGCAAGCGGCACCCTAGGGTGGTTCCGTGTAACGGTGGGAATAGGGGGGTGGCGCGGTGATGAGCCATGGGGGTGCTAGGTAGGTGTTCCTACCGACGATGCACAAAGCCCGCCGTTAGCTAAATCAGGTTAACACTCGCAAGGGTATTAACTGCCCACAGGGGAATAAATAGCCTGTGGTCGGCTATATGTTCTTCCGGTTTTCCTTGATAGCAAAGGGTTTGACAATGGCTAAGATCAAGAAGCCCACTAAGCATCGTGGCGTAGTGGTATGGCAGGGACCGTCCCTCATCGACGGCTCCCCGATTGTGGTGATTGCTACCATGAAGACCAGCAATAGAAAAACTGGTGACATGGTTCAAACGTGGATTCTCAGGACCGATGTAACTCCGGTCGATGCGGTGGCTACTGGTGTAGACGATGCTATCTGCGGTGATTGCCCACTACGGGGTGTGCTGGGAAAAAATCGTGCTTGCTACGTCAACGTCGGGCAAGCACCCCAATCGATTTACCATGCCTACCATCGGGGTGCTTATCCGGTCTTCAATGAAGAGAAACACGGCTGGTTGTTCGCGGGGCGGGGCTTGCGTTGCGGGGCGTACGGGGATCCCACCGCTAGCCCCCTTGATGCTTGGCTACCGCTCATCGCCATCACCGGGAAGAAACGCACCGGCTACACCCACCAGTGGCGGAATTGCGATCAACGATGGCTAGAGTTCCTGATGGCATCGGTCGAGACTCTCCCCGGTGCGGAAACTGCCATCGCCGCTGGATGGCGTACGTTCCGCCTGCGTCGTGCCGATCAGCCCCTGATGGCTGGCGAGAAGGTCTGCCCCGCGTCCGATGAGGGTGGGAAGCGCAAGACGTGCGATCAGTGCTTCGGTTGCAGCGGAACGCAGTACGGCAAGGGTGGCTACGCCATCATCGGCCACGGCTCCAAGCCCAAGCTCCACGCGATCAGTCTGGTGATGGCATAGGGTACAGTCCAATCCAGTCCGTATCGGGCAGCACCTCGACCAGTTCGGCGTGCTGCCTAGTGTGTACTGTTCCGGTTCCTCAGCAACAAAGGGTTAGACAATGGCAATCAAGAATCAAGTTCAGAACTGCGTCTATGTACTCGACGGCTCGGAAGTCGAGAACTTCAAGTTCAGGATGGAGGTGTTCATCAAGGTCAATCGGCTGAGGATCAGCGAAATAACCACTCGGGATTCTCACGAAAATATCGCGGTTGTTGTCACCGGCTCCAAACAAGCGGTGTGCCGAGTGCGGGACTGGTGTGACGGCCACTGGAGCGCTTGCGACTGGAATTTGATTCGCAAAGGCATGTAGACTGCCCCGCCTTGACCAGCCCGTATCGGGCAGCACCTCGACCAGTTCGGCGTGCTGCCTAGTGTGTACTGTTCCGGTTCTGTTCTTTCAGCAAAGGGTCTTGCAATGGTCATCAAATACCGTCTGTACCGCGCACCGGCTGGCGAAGGACTTAGCTACTGCGGAGAGTGGGACACGCTCGACTTCAGCTTGGCGATGGCAAAGCGCGAGCCCCTCGGACTGCCCCAGTCCGAATGGGAGACGTTCCGGCGAGCCGGTGGGATGCGGCGGTGGGAAGCGCCGGACGGCTCTGGCGATGAGGACGACGATGCACAATGGTGGAGTGGCAACTATGTGGTCGTTCGCACGCACTACCGATAGCAACCTTCAACGAAAGGGCAATGACATGGATAGCTTCAATTGGACAACGCAGCTTCGGAAACGGGTAGATCGCATCAAGAAACTGGCGATGGAACGATACGAGAGGGGTGGTGATGTCATCATTGAGACGATGACTGACGAGGAGATCGCAACAGAGTTCACCTCAGTGCGAGATGCGACGGGCTTCATGCGGGACTACTTCGAGGTGCGTGAAGAGCGGCGCGGTTGGTAAGCCGAATCGTCCCAGTGATGGGGCGACATCGCCGGGATTACCTCCGGCGGTCTGATGAGGCAGGTTACCTCAACTCAACAAGTTCAACGAAAGGGTGTGGCAATGGCAACGAAAGAACCGATGCGACGAATCCTCTTCTTCCCTTCCTCGCAGGAAGACCGGCTGATGGCTCTGTTCTCCGAGTTCGTCGAGCAGAACAAGATCAGGTGTGACTTTCGGGTGACGGGCGATGGCGAATGGCGAATGCTGCAAGCCCGCGCTTACCCGCAGGCGATGCGTAGGCTCGACGACTGGGCGACGGGGTTCGCCGCCTGTGGTGAACTCAACTAAACCAACACAAAGGAGAATGACCATGACCACAGCCAAAGTGTACCGCCAGTGCCAATCGGTCATCGCACATGCCGAGCGACTCGGCCTCGATGCCGATTACCAGATAGCTGGTACTGGCAGCATGTACGTTATGGTCACCGCGCCAGACGGTCAGCAGCTGAAGATCCGCATCGCCGATCACGGTCAGTGCTACCCCTGCGACTACACGGTAGACGGGCTGTGCGGCACCCTCGCTGGTGCCAAGCGGTTCATCTCGGCCTGGCTGCGGAAGTTGCGTGCCGCAGACGCTGAGATTGACGAGGTGATTGCTGAGCACGAAGCTGAGCAGCGCGAACGCGCCGCGTGGGTGAGGCAGCTGAAGGACGCTGCCCGCAAGCACCGTGCAGTTCGCGGTGACTATGTGCTGACGGCAGCTGGCGAGCAGTGGGGACCGCTGGATTTTTGGGCACAGCGCACGCACTCGATCGCGGCAATGCAGGTTGCCATTGCCGAACTGGAAACGTCGATCGCCACCCAACCTGTAGGGGCTAGTCAATGACCGCTGAACGCAAGAACCTCTCGCAGCCCGCCGACCTCTGGCAGGCTGCCGAGGCGGCGGCGAAGGATCCTCAAGATGGCAAAGGAGATCAACCATGAAACCAAGTGAACGCGCGACGTGTGAGCTACTGGTAGACGCCTTCCTGGCCGCAGGCTATACGCTCAACATCGACGATGGCGGCGACAAACTGGCACTGGACCACAACAGCACCGACAGAGATGCGGTGCTAAACGAGATGGGCAGCACATCGGAGCAGTGGCTGACGCTGCACGATGCTGCCAGCAGGCAGTGTCTAGGCTACGTCTACCTCGTGTTCGGAAACGAGGACTGGGTATTGATTGCCGACTACACGGCCAACATCAAGAACCTCGTTGAGCCGGTGTCCAAGTGGTGCGTCGAGCAGGATGAGAAGTCCACCCGCATCGCGGTCAACTACCGCGACGAGTTCGCGACGGCGGACATGTTCGAGCAGGGCGTCGATGTCGACAAGGCGTGCAACCTGTACGCTGGCGACTACTGGTACTGGCTGAATGACGATGGCCCGATCACGCTGCACTTCTGGGTGTGCGACGATCAGGGCAACGTGTACTTCAAGGGCGAAAAGATCCTTCAACCAATGGAGCAAGACGATGAGTAGGAAGTATCACCTTCAGGACGACCTGGGCATCAGCAAGAAGACGTTGCGGTATGTCATCGACCGCAATGCTGGCTCAGACACGATCACCGATGAGATGGTTGCACTGGTCAACCGCAGTGGAAACTTCTACACGCTGGAAGAGCTGGACGAGATTCGCGGTCTGTTCTGTGACTCGCATGATGAGCATTGCGGTCGCGACTGCGACGAGTGCAGCAACCTCGACATCCACAACAACAGTCGACGATTCGACAGGGCGTGGAAGGCGTGGGAGTTCATCGACAACGAAATTTCCTCACTTGGCGTTGATGGGCAATAGCGGTTTGTGTAGAATGCACGCACAAGGAGACAACAAACGAATGGTTGGAGAAGAGGGAGCATCGCTCGTGGCGTGTGCTGCCTGAGTCGATCAACGACTGGTTTTAACAAGGAGAAAGACAATGCCGCTGATGTACAGTTGGGAGAATTGCAATCGCAAGCCCATCGGAAAAGTGGAAGAGGAGATCGTTCGCGATCTCGTGATGATGAGTATGCACGTTGGCCTGTCACAGATCCACATGGGCAATGTCAACGAGTGGATTTTCCGCATCCGATACCTGGGACATGCCGATGTTTTGGATGTCGCCAAGGAATTTACTGAGTTTGACTGCATCAAGAACTGGCACTATTTGGTGACCAATGCCGACACGATGACCAGGAAACAGTTCATGCGGCGAGTGGCTGGCATGATCGAACGCAGCGTCGAAGAGTCCATGGCACGCGAGAAGGAAAGGGAATCTCAATGAACCTGGTGGTGTGTGCGAACGTGGAGATGTTGATTGAGGGGACTTACATGTCCTACTCCGGCAGCGGGATCGATGTGGATGGCGTCTACGATGTTGTCCGTGACTTCTGTGACGAGAGCCGTATCGTGTACACCTATGACTCCCTGTTCCGAAACTGGAACGGAGGCAAGTACGATCAGGTGTATGACCGCTGCGGCTTCGTGGCCTACCGGAAGGGAGCTACTCCTGATCAGCAGGAGCTGGCCGAGAAGCTGAACGATGTCATTCGGTACGAGATCGAGTTCCAGGACAACGCCTCGCAGCTGGATGACTGCGAGTACTACGCTGAAGCACTCGCCTCGGGCGAGGTGGAGTTTGACGACCGCCTTAAGCACCTGCTGGTGGAGTTGATTCCAGGCGTGAGCAGTGTCGACAAGAATGAGATCATCACCGCCCTGCGGCAGCGTGCTGCAGGCGACAAGTAGTTTCAGGCAGCAAGGAGAAGACAATGAACAGCGTCAAGCTTCCCGTCTCTGTCTCATCGAAGTGGCAGACGGTCGTCCACAACCGCCCATTTAGTGGGTGCGTCAATCACGAGGATTGCAATCCCTCCTCGCATGGCGGCGTGCAGGTGGTTCAGGTTCGCAAGACCTCGAAGCGGTACGAGGTCCGCATGTGCAACGTCAACGGCTGGCACGATGAGGACGGTAGGGCATGTGCTGCTACGCTCGTCGACGGTCATCTTTACTGGTAGTTTCAGCAACAACAAGGAGACAAGACAATGCCGACTGGCCGCACGAACTGGCTGACTCGCCACATATTCACGGTTCCCATCCTCCACCGAGAGGTCACCGCAGACCTGGTGGGAGATTTCGTGTGGGATCACAAGCTGAAGGTCGACGCAGAGTGGCATTACTCGCCCCAGGGCGACCTGGCACACCTCTGGGTGACCGGCTCGCAGGCATCGCTCAAGCGGATCGAGGATTATGTGGCTGGGTATCAACTCGGCTACGACAGGGGGTACGGCCTCGGGTCCAAATTGGGTTCAGACAGTCCACCACTGACCAAGGAGAACAACAATGGCTAAATGGCGCATGACGCTGATCGCAGAGACGTTAGACGGTCAGCCGATGGGACAAACAAAGTGGTTCGCTGATGAGCCGCTTCGGGAGTGGCTGGAGATCGCGCAGGCCGCTTCTGCTGCACTTGAAGATGGTCGACTGCCCCGCGACACGGGCGAAAGTACTCGCGTCAGCTACATGGCGGAGTTCATGGAACCTCCGGTGCGATTGACCATGCACATTGGAAGCAACAAGGAGAATGAAAATGAAGAAAATTGACATTGACCTGCTGATCGAGGCAGGGCTGGACCTCGACGAACTGTTCGAGGGAGCAGAGTGGTTTATCATCCGTGAGATCACTTACTGCGTGGTTGACCCAGCGCAGCGTGGTCCCAATCGGATGGCAGGCGGCTGTGTTTGGGTGGAGCGGGCCGAGGTTGCTGGCATCGTTGGTTTCCGCTGGTCCTCCGGTGATGACCTCGGCAACGAGAGTCGGAGCCAGGTCAGCGCGGATGAAGCGTTGATCCATGAGGAGGCTGAGGATCACGCTGAACGAGAGGACAGCTGCGAGAGTTACGAAGATCTGGTCTCCGATATCATGGCGTCAGGTTTCTTTCCGAGCGACCTGGGGCGACACTGGGTGGAGGCACTGCTGGATCGCATGAGCAGCGAGGAGGGATGTGTGCTGCTGCGGCCCGGTGAGTGGGACTTCCCCAAGGTTGTTCCTGCCTACCACTCGATGAAGGTGCCACACATTCGGGTGGTATGCCAGCACACAGAACACGACAATGCCAAAGCACTGCGAGATCAGATCCTCAATTATCAGGAGTGAACAATGCCCGTAGAGATCATGCACGTTAACCCTCTCTTCGAGAAGATGGGGTTCTGGAGAGAGTTTCTGTCTGCCATAGATAGCATGCCGGGAGGCGACCTGCGATCAGCAGCTGAAGCACTGGTGGACCGCGAGGACATCGCAGCAGAAAGCGGTCTCCTTACCAGGCTGCTGGAAATGCTCGGCACTGTGCCTGGCTTCAACACTGGCGGCTGTAGCCCAGTCGTCTTGTCAGAGGCATCGGACTTGTTTATTGCTGGACAGATGATCGGCGAGCAGGGTGTCCTCCACTGGTCCTTTGTGGAAGGAGTGGATGGTCACCTGGTAGCCCACTGGGACGAGGATTCCGAATGCTACGTTGTCCCAGGCAAGAGATGGTTGAGCCAGGACACCAGGACATGGATGACCTACGCAGGAAAGCCTGTGTCCAGCAAGGAATTGGATGAGTCGTGGATCTGGCTGGTCAGTGGCCCGCTGGATGGAATAACACTTTCATAGGAGCAACGGCAATGAGACTTGAATTTCGTTCTACCGAACTGGTCAACGCACCTGGGATCTTTCGCTTCGTCCACTACAACTGGCCCGACCAGTCGATGAGGCCCACGCTGCGGGAGGTTCTCCGGTGCTGGGACAGCGAGGCTGCTGGCACCCCCACCGTGGACTGGGATGTCGTCATGGAGAGCGGGAAGTTCGATGTCGAAGGCGACACGGTTGTCGTTGACATTCGATAGACGGTTGCGTATAATGAGAGCGTCACGTTACTGGAAGGGCCGCTGGCCCCAAGCAAAGAAGGACAAAGCTATGGACAATGCATCGATGGTGGCGATTGGCAAGCTGCTGGCAAAAGACCTGCCGGACCTGACCGCTGGCAAGTACGAGGTGGATCAGGTGATTACCCTCCGAGTGAAGGCCAGCATCAGCAAGGGCCAGGACTACATGGTCCGGCCTACGGCTTCGGTGCCGTGGCTCAAGGTCGCGAAGTGGATCGCGTACCACAGCAGCAACAAGGATGTGCAGGCCGCCACCCAACTGGCTATCGAGGCGGTCGCGTTCTGCATGGACCCCAGCAACGCCGAGACCATCGACAACCTGCTGGGCGATGTCGACGAGGAAGTCGACCGCATGGTCGAGAAGGCGTTGGACGCCATGCCGAAGGCTCCTCGCAAGGGCGCAACGACGGTTAAGGGTGAAATCGAGATCTTGGAATAGGAGTGCTGAGATGAATATTGATATCAAGCGACTTGGTGCCTATGTGGCGGCTCGAAGGAAAGAAGTGAACATGTCCCAGGATATGCTGGCGAAGCGAATTCAGAGCTGCCAGTCCTACGTCTCCGAGGTGGAGCAGGGAAAGAAGGAGCCTTCGCTGGCGTTCGTGGGAAAGTTGGCTGAAGTGCTGGAGGTTCCTCCCGCATGGCTGTGCCAGTGGGCATACGAAGATCCGTATGCCAACGAACAGTAACACCTGGGGTTGATCAGCCGACCGGAGCTGTCATAATTCCGGTCGGCTTTCTTGAAAGGACAAAGAATGAAAACGCATACGCTACAAAGGACGGGCATGCCTCCGCTTCAGTTTGATGGAGTGCTGGTAGCCGAGGCGGACACAGAGCATCTCGAAGCACTACGCTGGTACACCAGCAGCATCTATCAGGTTGGCGACAGGTACGTCGTCAGTGTCGGCTTTCGGTCGAACTGGGATGGTGAAGCGGAGCATGACACTGTGTTCGTCTGCGACAGCAACAGCCATGTGATCTCGGCCCTGCGGAGCTACGATGTGTTGCCTCCTGGCAGGGGATACCCAGGCAGCGAGCAGTACCGAGATCGGCAGGCGAAGCTGCGGTCATACCTGCAACGTGACTACGACGCGATGATCAGCGACCTGCTGGACAGCGACCTGTTCGTCGAGACGCTGGACAAGGACCAGGATGCCGAGTACCGACAGATGGACTGGGTCGTTGTGGACCAGTATCTGGCGATCACATTGTCGTCTATCCCTATCACAAAGAACGAGGCATGCGCCATCTGTGATGCCAACAACGGATCAATGCTGTGGTCCAGCATCATTCCGAACCTCATTGACACTCACGGCCTCGACGAGAAGTGGGACATCGACACGGTTGCGTTGGTGCGAAAGCTGAAGTTCTTGACCAACGGTGAGCTGCTGGCCTTGGCCTTCGGGGTGGCTCGCTTCTGGCGCAACTGTGAGCTGCCGACAGACAAGGCGTTGAAGAAGGCAGGCTTCGCGATCTAATGCAGACGCCTGACCATTTCCTTGCGGATGCGGATGTACGACGCATGTGGCGGTTGAGCCATATCGCGAAGCATGTCGGCATCCCGAGGGAGACACTCAAGTCCGCTTGCGAGACAGGCACGCTTCAGTGCTGGCGTACTACCTGCGGACTGCCATTGACGACGTTGGAAGCGGTGTACCTCTGGCAGCTGGATCGATTGGGAGGCCCACATGAAAACGCCGAGTCAGATCATTCAGGATGAGATACGCGACCTCATGCAGCAGGGCGTGACGCTGAAGCGGATCGCGGAGATCGCAGAGGTGGACCGGACTACCCTCTGGAAGTGGATGAGGGGGGAAGCACCCAGGGGGATTGGAGCAAACAGTTTCGACCGCTTGTGTGCAGCGTTTGGATATTCGTTAACGAGGAAGCCGCTGAGACTTCGATAACAAGGGCATAGCAATGAAATGGATACGAGAGGTGCTGACCGTCCAAGAAGTCGGCATGATGATGGCCTGCTGCCGCAGGTCGTTTGCAGGCAAGAGGAACAGGGCGTTGATCTACGTCCAGTACCGATGTGTGCTTCGCATTAGCGAGGCACTGCACCTGATGCCCAGGGACTACCGCAAGGACCAGCACTGCCTGCTGATCCGCAACGGCAAGGGCGGCAAGAGCAGGACGGTGCATGTGCCGGAGGATGCACGGCGTGAGCTGGATCACTGGCTTCAGTACCGTGGCGACCTCGGCCCCAAGGCACCGATCTTCTGCACGCCGGAGGGGGCGTACCTCGACAAGACCAACTGCAACAAGACATACAAGATGCTTGCCAACAAGGCTGGCATCGACAAACGCATCCACACGCACCAGATGCGGTACAGCGGAGCGAGTCACATGTTCCGCAAGGGTGTACGGATGGACCTGATCCAGGGCCAGCTGGGTCATACCAAGGTGACAACGACTGGCATCTATCTGTTGGAACTGGATCCGACAGAGCGTTTGAATGAACTCGAAAACACGAAGTGGTAGGAGACCGACAATGCTGGTACTGGGACGCAAGGAAGGCGAGTCGCTGAAGCTGACCGTCGATGGCAAGGTGATTGAGATTCATGTGGTGTCTGTGCAGGGCAAGCGGGTTCGTGTCGGTGTAGATGCGGATCGCAGCGTGCATGTTGTGCGGACTGAGATCGAGGACAATGTCAATGAATAAGTATCTGTTCAGCGTAGAGATCGCGAAGGGCGTGTTCGCCAAGGCCAAGGTACTGGCGAGCAACTATGAGGAGGCTATGCTCAAAGTCGAACGCAACGACTGTGTGTTCGATGACATTGAGATCCTTCACATGGACCTCATGTCTGCAAGCGATGTGCGTGGCAATGACATCATGGATAGGGTAATGAATGAGTACTGGGAGGATCGCAGGGATGTGGACTAATGAGGCAGCGTTGTCGGTGGCCTGCGTGGGTGGTTTCTACTTTGCAATCCTGATCTACCTGGGAGATCTCTATGATCGATGACTACGAGCGGATGGTGCGTGCTTTGTTCAAGCGAGTGGACTTCAGCCACGACCTGCTGCATGCAGCCTTGGGCCTGGGCTCCGAGGCAGGCGAGGTGCAGACGACGGTCAAGCGGATGCATGCTTACGATGCTGACCTCGACACCAACAACCTGCTGGAGGAGCTGGGCGACATCATGTTCTATGCAGTGGCCTTGGCCCAGGTATGTGGCATGAGCATGGAGCAGGTGCTGGAGGCCAACATGCGGAAGCTGTCGAGGCGTTACCCCAGCGGCACCTACAGCAACGATCAGGCTCTGCGCCGTGCCGACAAGGATGGTGGCGAATGACATGGGCGATCCTGGGGCTGGTGCTGGGCGTCGCAATCGGATGCCTGCTGACGCTCGTGTCCGTACTTGTGTGGAGCGCGGTCAAGCTGCATCAGCGGTGCGACAGTGACTCGATCTACGAGCGTCCGAACTACTATCATCGATCCGAAAACTGACAAGGAGCAATGCGATGTGGACCCTACTGTTCTTGCTTTGCCATCCCGTGGGCTGGCTGATACTTGCGGCCTTCGTGCTTTTCTTGTTCTATTCAGGCGGAGACGAGTCGACTCCATGCATCAACATGTATCCAGAGATAGATGCGAAGGCGAAGCGAGACATCGAGGAACACGGAAGGCTGTGGACCGCGATCAGTGCTGTCCGTTGCCTTTGGACTTCGTCAGAGCAGCTAGAGTACGAGGCTATGGAGGAGAGAATCTTTGGAAAGAGAGGCAGATAGGATGCAGCCTGAACCATACGTCTACCATGCCCTCGTGATCGAAGTCCACGATGGCGACACGATCAAGGTGAACGTCGACCTGGGCATGGGAGTGACCATGACCAGACAGACCATTCGCCTGAGTGATGTCATGGCACCGGAGCTGCGAGAGGAACGAGGACCAGCTGCTGCCGAGTACCTGCGAAAGCTGGTCTTCGGGCAGTGGGTGCTTGTCAAGACCAAGAGAAAAGAGAAGTATGGAAGATGGCTGGGGGATGTGTACGCCTCTGGTGTCAGTGTCAATGCGGCGATGAATGAGTGGCTGATGAAAAGGAGTGTGTGACATGCAGGGTAAGTCAGAAACCCAAGGCAAAGGCGATGAAGAAAATCAGCTTTGTGCGGGAATGAAAGTGCATGTAAGCGGCGACGGTGACGGAGCGGATGGTCGAGTGGGCGTGATCAAGAAGGTCTGGAGATCGGGCCGTTGCTCGGTGGTATTCGATGACGGGTCATTGCGCAACCTGACCCCTCAGTCAATGAGGGTGATTCAGTGATTCACTATCACGGAACGCCGTGCGGTGGACAGAGGATGGAAGCCGCCAGGTTTTTGTTCGGTCGCCATGCATTGGTCCCATTCCCTCGCCCCGAAGACCTGGCATTGGTGCTGTCTGCCTGCCGATCTTTTGTTGTGGACAACGGAGCATTCAGTATTTGGAGAAAAGGCGGGACTCTCGATTATGCCGGGTATGTCTCGTGGGTCAGTTCGTTTTGCTGGCACCCAGGCTTTGATTGGGCGTTGATCCCCGATGTGATCGATGGCACCGAAAAAGACAACGATGCCATGCTCGCAGACTGGCCTTCTGGCATTGCAGGAGCCCCTGTTTATCACTTGCATGAATCCCTGGACAGGGCGGAGCGACTGGCGAACGAGTGGCCCGTCGTCGCAATTGGCAGTAGCGGCGATTGGCCGACGCCAGGCAATGCGAGTTGGTGCGAGCGAATGGCCCTGGTGATGGACGCCGTGACCGACCGAGAGGGCCGCCCGCTGTGCAAGCTACACGGCTTGCGAATGATGAATCCATCGATATTCAAGAAGTATCCGTTTCGCTCAGTAGACAGCACGAACTGCGCTCAGAATGCAACGAGAAATGGCAAGCGAATCGATCAGCACCTCACGAGCGGACAGGGTGCAATCATTACTGCGTGGAGAATTGAGGCGCACCAGAGCCCGCCAGTATGGGATGGAGGGTCAATGGACACGAATGAGGAAGGAAGTCTCTTCTGACATGGAATACCTCGCAATATTAGCCTCCATAATGATGGCGATAGTGTTGTTGTCCGGGACATTTGCCCTGGCGGCAGCATGGATGGACGCACCGAAGTGGCTCGTGCTACCCGTGTCCATCCTGGCAATGGTGCTTAGTCTGTGGTGGTGGTCGATACCAACAGGAGCCTGGATGCTTGGCCCCGTGATCTGTTTCATGGCGGCATGGGCATTCGCAACGACTGTGTCAAAGGATTAGGCATGATAGAGATTGATTCAGAGGGGAGCGCATACCTGCCTGAGCATATCGCTCAGAGGCTGCGAGCCCACAGCTTGTCCTTTGTGGAGGTCGCCAGGGCGGCTGACACGACAAGCGGTGCGTACTTTACCGAGCAGATGCGTCGCAAGAGAAAGATGCCACTATGGTTGATCGAGCGTCTGACAGACCTCGTTGCCAAGATCGAGACCGGGGAGATCGATCCGCTGGACTATCGCGGCCATGTGCAGAATCTGGGAGGTGCTTACGCCGGAACGCCGGACGAGTGGGAGCCGCCGATGGCAGACGCACCGTGCCAGTACCGTGCTGGCAGCGAAGAGAAGATCGAGGTCATGGCTCGTAGAGCGCAGGCGGGAGTGGCGATCCACCACCCGATGGATGGCAAAGGCGTTGTGGCCCCAGATTACAAACCAGGCAAAGGAGATGCACTATGTCCATGATCGACGACGCGAAGAGGGTGATGCCGTTCCTCCGTGCAATCGCGGAGGGCAGGGATATCCTCTACCAGCAGCGAGATCCGGTGCCAGGACACTGGTCGCAGCTAAATGGAGTGGAGGATCTGGTAGCGGCTGTATTGAACGGGTTCACGGTGCGTGTGGCACCGCCCAAGCCGTATGAGCCCCTCGGCAGAAGCGAGCTACGGCAGCTGATCTCGGAGCATCTGTGTCGCCGCAGTGACGGGGCGATGTTCGCATGCGTCGGGGTGCGTATCAATGAGCATGGCAGTTGGCTGGTGACGTTGAGGCAGGCTGGCCTCGTCAACCTTAGCGAGCACACTGCCGAGGAGTTGCTCCGGGATTTTACTTTGGTGGATGGCACGCCGTGTGGCGTGGTGGCAAAGGTTAATTAACCAGGAAATGGTCGTGACTCGGTGGCTCGTTGCTGCCTGGTTGCAGCCTGCTCGCCCTCACTGGCGTCACCACCGGGGGCGGGCAGGTTTTTACAACGAGTGCCACGGGAGACTTGGCAATGAATGATAAGGACATATTGGCGGCGGTTGCTGAATCAATCTTGAGCGCAAAAAACGGGTATGGATACTGGCGCACGGTGCAAGCGGATCGCGAAAAGCCTGACATTGAGAACTGCCTCAAAGGGCTGAAGGTTGGCGACAGTGTCTTTTCTTTTGATGATGAAGACTGCCAAATTGAGATGCACAAGGTTGTGTGCGTGTCTGATGGTGTCGGGTACATCGTCCGGCAACTAGGGGTGAATGGACGGCCTGGGATTCACGCTGTTCACGACGACTACTGCCGCACTAAGGCCGACGCCGTGTTGCTCTACCGTGATGACATCGATGAATCAATCGCTTTGTGTGAGCGAGACATCAAGTCGAACAGGGATTCAATCAGGAGATTGAAGAAGTACCTGTCAATGCTGCCAAGCAAACTCGATGAAAGGAATGACGCATGAGCAAGAAACGCACAAGGAAGCAAAAGCTCCAAGCACGAAGGCTTTCACAGAAGCGGCGTCGCAGGGATGCGGCTGCTGATTTCATTTCAGCCCAAACGCAAAGGGGGGTGCGAATGCTCCCCGACTTCAGCGATGCCTACGCCGATGCGATCATGAGCGACGGCAGGCTTGACCCGCCAATGCTGAACATCATGAATGATATCAAGTGGCATGTTCAGGAAGACCCGGATGGGCTGCTTTATAGCGGCGTTCTGCCAGACCCGGATGGCAACCAATGCATGATCTCAATCTTGTTTCCAACGCTGACGCTTGAAAGCGAATTGCCGATGCGATCCAGCGACACCTTTGTCATCACGCAGATGCTTGACAAGGTGAATGGAAACTCCGGTGAGCGTTACGGAAGGTTTCTGGTGTTTGTCGTTAAGTATGACGATGCCAGCAACGTGTCTGAAATGGCAGGCTGGAGGAAAAACAAGGACGGAACATTGTCGCATGTGGTCGGCAGTCCTTGGGAAACGCAATAAGGCCCACCCTGGCCTTGGCTGTTGAGCAAGACGGCAGCATGGGTCGCCAAGCTGGAGGTGGCGTTTAACACCAGCCAGGATATTCCTTGCCTGCCGGAGCTGTGAGAGCAGCTTGCGTAACTTGGGTTCGCAACCAAGCGGCAGGTTTGGTCCGTTGCGTAATGGACCATGCCCCCATCAGTATTCAGACGAGGCTGGTGGGGACTTTTTCTTTGGTGAATAGTTCGCGTTCTCGTACTTCTCGCGAACTCTCGACACCTCCATGCCAACCATCACATCGTACTTCTTGTGCTGCTTCATGTCTTCTAGCAGCTCTTCCCAGTCGCAGTCGATCAGGTGCTGAACGGACTGGATGTCGAGCGACTCCAGCACGAGACAGGACCGCTTAGACAGTACCTCCGAGATCTCAATACTGAGAGCTGGGTGGGCAGACTCGGACCCGTGTAGTTCTTCGAGTGCGTCGTTGATAGCCATGTAGCAGCCACGAGCGTGACCGTACACCAGCGGGAACCTGATCTTGCGACAGAGGTGTGCGTAGACTCGTTTCTGCCTAGGCGTCAGCTTCGGGACCGGAGCGATTCTTCGGGCCATCCCAGTGGTTCCTGTAGGTGATGAGGCTCGCGGTCCATTCAGGAGTACTCCCGACCTGCCGTTTCGTTATTGTGTCGCCAACGACGACTCCAGTACCCCATCTCGATGTGTCCAGAGTGTGTGTGTATCCCTGCTCTGGGCGGATGAAGGTGCCTGGGTTCGCGAACCAGTAGGGTACTACAGTCGACCCAAAAGCGACAGGGATCACATCATGCGGGCGATGAGTGTGGCCTGAGATGACCAGCCCATTGGGATTGCCTAGGTTGATGACCTCGCGTTTGATTCCACTGTCACTGCAATTGAAGCCGTGGTGGAAGGTGACAGGGCCAAGTCGAAACACATGCTGTCGAGAGTAGATGTAGGGGATGTGTTTCCAGCTGCGAGCGGAGCGGATGTGCTTTCTGTAGTCGAGGATGTCCGAGAGGGCAGCATGCTCAGCCCGAAACATCCGCTGTTCATGGTTACCCTGAATCCAGACACGCTTGGCCTTCGGTGCCGCGTCATTGACAGCTGAACAGAACTGATCCACCGCTGCGTACTCGGATGCCAGAGAGGCGACCGAGTCCTTGCTGAATCGAGACAGGCAGGCCGTGTCGATCATGTCACCCAGGCTGACGACATAGCTAGGCTGCTGCTCTCGTATTTGTGCTAGCAGCCAGTCGATTGCGGAGGGGTCGTGTTCTGGGAAGTGAAGGCATGAGAAGGCGATGAATCTACGCGACACGCCGATACCCCAATTGGTAGAGGGATCGACCAATGTGTTCGCTCATCTCCGATACCCAGTCCTCGGAGAGCCACCGCCAGTTGCAGCCGTGGGCCATCTCGTGGACGAGGGTAACGAGCGTATCCAACTCGGATAGGTCATCCCTGATTCGTATCCGAGGGATCTCAAACTGGCAGCCCTGGGGATCCTCGCACTCGCCATGATCCTCCAGCTGCGACCTGGGGACGAACTCCACGAGGAAGGTCTCATTGAACAGACGAACGCAGCGAGTCCCATGGTGAGCGGGCTGGGCGTGAGTAGGCGTTTCGCACGGAATGCCTGGCTTCTTCAGATGTGTAGCGGCTTGATCCGTAGTTCCCGACGACGCAGACGAATTGTTCAAGAACTCTTTGAGCATGCTCAATGGGAAATCCATTGTCCCTGAGCTGTATAGCCGCTCGGAATCCGGCGAGGTTTCGTCCATTAGCTGCGTCCCGTATCGCTGTGTTCAGGATGAGCGTTTCAACTTGGCCGAGAGCATAGACCCCACCTCGCGTGCTGACATTATACCCTCCGCCAGAACCTGCAGCTGACTTCCGGTCCGGCCTCCAACTGGCGTTGAATCGGGGCAGCTGGTCTGCCGGGTAGATCCCATGCAGCCACTGGTAGCCCTTTGTTGGCGGCACAATGGCGTAGCTCGATACCCCCTTAACGTCGTACGACAGCCCCCCCGAAAGGGGGATGCCAACATCCGAGCGGATGGGGGTGGTCATCTGGTAATAGAAGTGGAATCCACGCTTCGTCTGACAGATCATGGGAGTGCTGGTCCTAAAACGGCTCCAGAAGGCCCCAGCTTCGCGTGTATCGCAGTCCACGACCACATAGCCACTTCCGGCACCTGTCAGCATTCCGATGCCCTCCCAGGGCCAGCTAGACGCCTCTGCGTGGGTGGGCAATCTGGTCTGGAATTCCTTCCATTTGATCATGGGAATCTTGTTTTCGCTGCCAATGGGAATGACGGCGAGTCCCATGTCAAGATAGGCAAGTGCTTGCTCAAGTGTTTGGCTCATAGCTGGGGGCTCCGTCCAGTTGCAGCTGTCCATCCTTCGTCTCCCAGCTTCCCAGTGCGATCAGTATCTGTCGCTTGGCGGCGTACATCGCACCGAGCAGCTGGCGGTCGTGATCCGACACGTTCTCCCTGGCTAGTTTAGCGGCATAGGAACGGAGCTTTTCCCCGCTCCCGCAGTGGGCAAACATCTGAGCGGCGGCAGCTACTAGGCCGACATCGGTCTCGTAAGCAAAGAAACCGTTCTTGCTGGCCCTGGTGTGGTACTTCCGGTTCATTGAACATCCTCCATTGTCGATTGACGTAGCTTCCACGATGGCAGATCGCGTACCCGCTCTACCATGTCCTCCGGGTTAATCGGCATCAGCGGCAGGAAGGCACTCGGGTAGGTCCAGTCGCCGCTCTCTTTGGCATAAAGTGACCTGGCCTGCCTGAACGTCATGTTCTTGGAATTCTTGGCCCGCCAGTAAATCTTCTTCCATCGCTCCAGCGAGCCTGGCTTCTTGTCCACCCTCATCGGCTTGTAGAGTGGTCCCTCCACCATCCTCAGAGAGCCATCCAGTTCGATCACCCTTCTCACCCTGCGGTTCTCGCAATGCCCGCAGATCGGGCATCTCGGCCCACCTGCTCGAATGCCGAAGCACTCGGTGCAGATGATGGGCTCTTCTTCCTTCTGCTCCCTCAGTCGCTCAATGCGTTGGGAGAGCGTCTTCTGTGCTGTGTCTCCCAGCTCCCAATCTCGATCCGCATTCAAGCTGCCATGTGTCAGCACGTTGTTGCCGTGGTCCTGCACGATCACATGACTAAGTGACGAGTGAGATCGCAGCAGACGACCGCCTGCCTGCAGGTAGCTTTGCAGCGACCCGAAGCAGGTCGCAAAGATGGCGTGATACAGCTCCGGCACGTCGATGCCCTCTCGCAGGACGAATCGGTTGCAGGCCACCTTCATCTCGCCTGACCGCAGCTTGCCAAGAAACTCCTCTCGGTAGATCGTCGTATTGGGGACAGTCTTGCCATCCATCCAGATATACTCGCCATCGATGTGGCCCGACTCAATGCCAGCCTTGCACAGCTCCTCGGCAAACCAACGAGACTCGCTGACACCTGGGGCGAACAGGATCGCAGGCCGCTGCTCTGGGTTCAACAGCTTGTGGTTGGCAACCACCCTGGCAATGATGGTCGGCGTCATGATCGCCCGCAGTACGTCGCCCTGGTAGTACTCGCCGGTCTTCTGCCGCTTTAGCTTCGCGGTATCTACCGAGTCGGGAGCGTAGTGATAGCAAGGCACATGGGCTCCGCAGGCCCGTAGTTGGCTGTTGGCGGCACCGACAAAGAGTTCGTCGTACATGTGTCCGAGGTCGAGTGGCGTGGCAGTGAAGCCAACAATCAACGCGCCACCATCGACATGCTCTGAGACAATCTCCTCCGCCATGGAGGCTTTGATCACATGGGCCTCGTCGATGATCACCAGCTCTGCGTCGTGCAGGCCGCGATCCTCCCGCTTGCTGTGTTCCGTTTGGATCATGCACAGCTGGAGGTTCTTCGAGTAATCCGTGTCGTGTCCTGCAGCACGAAGCCCGAACTCAAGACCTGCATCCTGAAGGTTCTGGGCCAACTGATCGAGCAATAGCCGCCGGTGGGTGTAGAGACAGGCTTTCCGATGCCTGTTCGCCTTGAACAACTCCAGCATGCACCGAGACTTACCGGCCCCGGTTGGAGCAGAGATGAGGAGCCGATGCCCCTTCGATTGCATCCTGTCCTCGATGGCACCAATGATACGAACCTGATGCGGCCACAGATCCATCGTGACACCTCGTCCATAGAAACCCGCTGACGACTGCCAGGCACTACCCCACGCCCAGCAGCCGTCAGCAAGGAGGAAGACAGAGACAGAGATCGCCTAGAACGGGATCTCTTCGTTGCCGAATCCATTGCCGTTGCCAGCATGTGCGTAGGCAGCCTGCTGGTACTGCTGCGGGATCTGCATCTGTGGCATCTGCGGCATCTGCGGAACAGGTGCAGCCATCGGAGCAGCTGGAGCAGGAGGTGCATCAACCTGACGATTCGCGTACTTGTGGATCAGCTCCCAGCAGATAGCCATCGCGCTCTCGATGAACGCCGTGTCGTACTTCTCCTGCGCCTTCGACATCTCGATGGCACACTTCAGCGCACACTGAGCGATGATGTACTTCTGCGTATCGTCAGTGCGACCGCCACCACCGTAGCGATTGCCGCCGCCTGCTGCACCCTGGTTCTGGGGGCGAGGTGCCTTCTTGAAGTAGGCTCCACGCTTGCCCTGCTCGATGGTGCCATCCAGCTGCATGCCGGGCGACAACGCACCAGCCTTCTTCGTCTGCCCGATCTCCAGCACCATGCCAGGGGCTTCGACAAACTGAACGCTCCACAGATCGAACACGATGGTCTCGCCAGTCTGCGTAGTCCAATCACTGGTTCGTCCGGTAGGAAACGCTTGGGAAATAGTGAACTTAGGCATGCTTCTTCCTCCAAAGGTTACCCCTAGAAAATCTCAACGTCCGGGGGAACATCGTCGAGACCAGAGGGCCACGCTCCCTCTACTACACATTTGCGGCATGGCACAGCTTGCACCATTGCATCGCAGCGTGGGCATTTAACAGGAGACGGGACATCGACAAAGACAGTCGGCGGCAACCCATACTGCATCACATGCCACACGCAAACCATCAGGTCGAGCTTTCCCAACTCTACGCCGTCGACATCATCGACTCGCAGTGCATGAACGATTTCAGCCCAGCTGCACCCCATTTGACGCAAAGCCGCATACTGAAGGATCGGTTCACTAAGATCTGAGTACCGCTTCCGCAGCGGTTCTTTCTTCGCCATGGCTGTCTCCTCGTCCTGTCGTGCGGAGAAATCTACCGACCGACGACCAGGTCAGCAAGCCAAGAAGAAAAAGAAATTATCTGGTGGAAAGACAGGAGGCATCAGCGATCCATGAGCTTTGCGTAGCCTAGTGCCATTGCCGAAAGAAAGAAAGGCATGGCGGCAACCCAGCATATGCGTGGGCTCACCGCGTGGAGTAAGGCTACCGCCATGCCCAGCCATACCGAGGCACACCATTGGCAAGTAACGAGGTCAGCAAGTGTGCCTGGAGACGCAATCACCTCCTCGGTTCCATCGTCCAACCGATCCACGACGACACCAGCCCACGTTCGGAATCGCTCCAGAATCCTGGCTGGCCCCACCTCGCTCGTAATCATGTAGCTGAGACGCCACACAGCAAGCGACAACATCAGCATCTCGGCGATCATAGCAGCACGAACTTCTCCGGCTCCGCCTCGTAGTCAATCCGCTGGATTGTGATGCGGTCGCCATTCTTGAATCGACCATAGTTCTTGGCTGTCGACTTGCCCACTAACGCATCAGGCGTTTGTGAGTGGTTGATCAACCTCACCTTCACGCTTGCCGCCGGAGGGGACATCGCTGCCGCCTCCTTCTTCTTCCCGCCTTGGCACCCACATCCCATGGCATTCCCCCTATGCGAGCCTTGTCAGCGTACCACGAATGCGGACACTTCCTCCGCTTCCATTCATGAACCCGCTCACCAATTCGTTAGGCTGTAGCTGGATGATACTGCATAGGCAGGCATGACGATGAGACCATAGTACTGCATCTCCCCATCCTCCGCAAAGACTTGTGTCGAGGTGGTCATTGAACCTGTAGTCCGTAAACACAGTTGAACCGGAGCCGTTTCCTAGCCCAACTTGTCCGCTGGCGAAAAGGCACTCAGCAACGCCTGGAATTGCGCTGCCGAAAACAAAAAAGATCTCAGCATTAACCGCATACCTTATCGCCGTGCCTGATGTATTGCGAATGAAACTGGCATCTATTGACAGCCCCGACGCTCCGAAAAGCTCGATAGTTTCAAATCCTGGCAAGACATCGACAAACTGTCCAGGTGCAGCGAAGAAGCCAGTATCGAAGTACGCACCTGACACGCCAATATTAGCAGGCACATGCTTGATCCCATACAGGGGCAGCGTCTCACCAGCGTGGGTATGGTATCCCAGCCTGTGTCCGACAAACCGCTCTCCGTTGGGAATGGATCCAGGGTCGTTGCAGCTGGCGACATCTACGATCCAGATGTCAGCACCCTCAACAAAGTTGTCGGTCTGGCAGACATCGGGTTCATCGTCGCCATTAAAGATCAAGCTGCCAGGGTAGACACAGCTATTATTGGGCGTGATCGGATGGCAGCTCTCGGGGCCAATCACATTCACCGCGACAATCGCACTTGAGCCTGCGGAGGAGGGACGGTAGTAGATCGCATAGAGAGGCTTGGTGGTTTCCTGGTACTCGTAGTCCATGATGTACTGGCCGATGAACCGCTCGCCGAATGGGATCTGCACCTTGTCCCCGCAGGTGGCGAGATTGACGATCCAGATCTCATCCTCGTTTGTCCAGTTCTGTACGTTGCATTCGTTGCCGAACTCGTCAGGAGCCCCG
>Ga0208783_10000070_pt1 | contig 56624 bp, 68 predicted proteins | sample DEB19_08_DNA_2_FD_184529 | JGI IMG/M metagenome (GOLD analysis project Ga0208783, IMG submission 184529) | Aqueous microbial communities from the Delaware River and Bay under freshwater to marine salinity gradient to study organic matter... | ecosystem: Environmental > Aquatic > Marine >... | reverse complement strand
TGCCAACCTGACGGGTGCCAACCTGACGGGTGCCGACCTGGCGGGTGCCAACCTGACGGGTGCCGACCTGGCGGGTGCCTACCTGGCGGGGGCCAACCTGGCGCGTGCCTACCTGGCGGGTGCCAAGATCAAGGACGACTGCACATTGGTCGGAGAACGTCCCATCTTCCAAATCGGCCCTATCGGATCGCGCTGCGCGTACTTCGCCGCCTACATCACCGACAAGGGTTTGAGGTTCGATGCCGGTTGTCAACGCCAAATAACACGGGAGATTTTCGAGCTTCGGTTGGCTAACCAGCATGGCGAAAACAAACACGCTCGGGAGTATCGCGCGGCCCTCGTGATGAGTGATCTGCACGCGGAGCTGTGGGGATCGAAGGAGGATGAAAAATGAGCACCGAACTGATCAACCGCCCCCGGAAGGAGCCCGCCATGGCCAATATGAGCTACTGTCGTTGGGAGAACACCCTCAACGACCTCCGCGACTGCGCGGAACACGTGAACGACCCCCTGGGCGGATCGGAAGCCCGCGCCCGGGCGTCCCTCCTCGAACTCGCCGCGGACATGCTGGAGGAGGTCGGGGTGACCATCGACCGCCGCGAGCTGGACGAAGCCCTGAGCAACGCCCCGGGAGGTGAATGATGAGCACCGAACTGATCAACCGCCCCCGGGAAGGCTACCAGCTGACCGGGTTCTATGGCGGAGACGCCCGGGGCTACTGTCTCCAAATCACGAGTGACCACGGGTACGTCCAAGTGACTCGTGAAGGAGCGGCCCGCCTCGCCGCGGACATCTTCCGCCACTTCCTGGAGATTCCCGGACCGGCGGACGCCCAGGCGACCCTCGCCCGGGCCGCTCGCCTGTTCGAGGAGGCCCTGCCGAAGTTCAACTGGGGCGCGAGCGCCCTGGACGCCAACGCGATCCAGCTGCTCAACGAGGTCCCGGGCGAAGTCCGCGCGGCCCTGAAGGCTTGCGCCCTGTGCGGAGGGGAAGGCCACACGGCCCCGAACTGCCCGTGGGCGAAGGAGGGCGGAGCATGAAGCGGGGAATCTACCGCGGCCCGATCCCGCACCTAATCGGCAAGACCGCGCTGCTGCGCGAGGCGACCCACGGCCATGTCGTGGCGCAGTTCGATGACTGGAGCCTGACCCGAAGCGGCGACCCGATCCCGGCGGAGAAGCCCGAAGGCCCGCCCGCGGACGCCCTGGGCTACGGCTGGCACGCCTTCCCGGCGGAGGACTTCGAGGAGAACCGGACCTGCCCGACCTGCGAGGCGACCGGCTTTCAACAAAGCACGCTGGGTCCTGACCGCTGTACCTTCTGCGACGGGACGGAAGGCGGGAACCCGCCGGAGGATGACGCATGAACACGCCCAACACCCCGCCCGACCGCCGCGTGCGGTCCATGACCTCCTCCGTGGGCACGACCCGCGACGGCTACCTGGTCCGCCAGGTGGTTGTCGAATGCGAGGACGGCACGCTGTGGCGACTCTGCGACAACGAAGCCGGGACTGATCACTGGGTCCGGCTCCCTTCCATACCGTCAAGGAACTGAATCATGAAGAGACTGATCAAGCACTACTACGTGGAAATTGCGGACGGCTCCGGGATCATCGGAGCTGCCAACAAGTTCGAGTCGAAGGAACTGGAGGTGATCGGGGAGAACTCGCAGAACCTCGTGGTGAATGACCTCCACTTCACGACGATCCGCAAGACCTCCGACAAGTACAGCACGTGTCTGAACCGCCCCAGCATCGGAATCAGCGTGCGTGACAGCGTCTGGGGGAACCGGATCACGTACAGCTTGTACACGGAGAAGCGGAAACGGGCTGCGACGATCCGCAAGGAAATCGAACGGGCCGTGAATGACAAGCTGGGCTTCTTCCTCCAGGGCCTGGACCTTTCCGTGGTGATGGACTGAACCAATGGCGCTGGCTGAGTTCGAGGACCGCGTGGCAGGCATCCCATGCCTCATCGTGGTCACCTACTGGGAACCCTACGTGCCCGCGAAGGTGAGCGGCCCGCCGGAATACTGCTACCCGGCGGAAGGCGGGTGCGGTGAATGGGAAGTCCGCGACCGCCGCGGACGCCCCGCGCCCTGGCTGGAGCGGAAGCTGACGGACGCGGAGCGCGAACGCATCGACCAAGCCGTGTTCGACCACATGGAAGGCCGCTGAAGACCTCCTCACGATCAATGCCCCGCCGGGCGGCAATGGTGCCGACTTCACTACAGGAGGCCGAAGGCTGCGGGAAAACCGGCGGGGCTCCCTCCTCCTTCTCCACTTCGACCGGGTGCGCTTGGGTTACGGGAGTGCGCTTGGGTTCGGCTCCGAAAAAGTATGAAGCAAGGCGTGGCGGGAAGTCAAGCCCGTCTGGGGTTCCCGCACCTTGCGCTTAGGTTACTTGGGATTCTTACCTGAAATAAATTCGCCCGACAAATCGACCCGGCGGACCGGCCCAGGAGAATCCTTGTTGAGGCTTTCTGGTGTCCGAAGGGCTCCCAGGGGGCTAAGGTAAGTAAGTTAAGTAAGTTAAGTATCTATCTATCTATCTATCTATAAAGGGCTGTTTTATATGGCCTTTTTGCCCGCTTGACTTTTTACTTCTTCGGACGTGGAAGTGAAGCGCGACCCCTCGAACCTAAGCGGAGGACGCCGCGTGCCTGCTTGGGCAATTCGCTCCAGCATACACCTGGGCTCATCGACTCCCGCGGGCGCGACCCTCGCCCTTGGCTAATGTACAACCTCACGCTATACTCGCGGCAAGGATGTCCTTGGGCGTGAGGCCGGGGACGGATCGCCGCGTGATGCGCGATTGACGAACAGTACACTGAGAGGGGAGCGTGATGCGCCCGATTGAAAAACTTCAGCGGAAGCCGATGGTGCCCTTCACCTCGGACCGCAAGCAGCAGTTCCTGGACCTGTTCCGGTCGCACCCGGAGTTGAATGGGTGCCGCGCCCTTTGCGCGGAGGCGGTGGGCGTCTCCATCACCACTTTGTATGATCATCTGAAGCGTGACCCGGAGTTTGCCGAAGCCTTCGAGGACGCGCTGCAAGCCTTCATTGACGAGAACATGTTTGCCCCGGCCCTGAAGCGGGCGCGGGACGGCGTGGAGCGCCCGATCATCGGCGGGAAGTTCAAGGATGAGATCATCACCTATGAGAAGGTGTACAGCGATTCGATGATGCTGGCGATGCTCCGCGCACACAAGCCGGAGTTCAAGGACAAGGACGGATCGGGCATGAGCCAGAGCGGATCGGGCGGGGGCGTGCTGATCGTCCCGGGGGCTCCGGCCACGATCAACGAGTGGCAGAACCAGTTTGGGGACCTCGCCCGCGGGACCGTGGGCCGTCCGACCGGGGAGGGCAGCTGATGTTTGCCCAGACCGAAGTGAGCAAGGCGGTCGCCATCGCGGCCCGCCCGGACTACCCGATTGAGTGGCGCGAGGCGGAGCCCGGCGAGCTGCGGGGCTACTACGTGGACCCGGAGACGGGCAAGGAGTCGGAGGCGACCTGGTGCCCGCAGTACGGGTCGCAGCTCGCCTTCCTCATGGCACACCCGATCTTCGAGGTGCTGTATGAGGGGACGCGCGGCCCGGGCAAGACCGACTGCCTGCTGATGGACTTCCTTCAGCATGTGGGGAAGGGCTACGGGTCGGAGTGGCGGGGCATCCTGTTCCGTCAGACCTACCCCCAGTTGTCGGACGTGATCAACAAGACCAACAAGTGGTTCAAGCGCATCTTCCCGGGGGCCAAGTACAACAAGGTGGAGCACAAGTGGACCTTCCCGGACGGCGAGGAGCTGCTGCTGCGTCACATGAAGTCGCCGGAGGATTATTGGAACTACCACGGCCACGCATACCCGTGGATTGGCTGGGAAGAACTCTGCAACTGGCCCGACGACAAGTGTTACACCGTCATGATGTCCTGCTGCCGCTCCACGAAGCCGGGGATGCCCCGCTGCTACCGGGCGACCACCAACCCCTACGGCCCCGGCCACAACTGGGTCAAGGCCCGCTTCCGCCTCCCCCACATGCGCGGTCGGGTGATCCTGGACGCGATGCGAGACGGCGATCGCGAACCGCCCCGGGTCGCCATCCACGGGTCCATCTATGAGAACCAAATCCTGCTCCACGCTGACCCGGAGTACATCAGCAAGATTCGAGCCGCGGCCCGGAACCCCTCCGAACTCGCCGCCTGGCTCCACGGCTCCTGGGACATCATCGCGGGAGGGATGTTTGACGACATCTACCGCGGGGACGTACACGTGGTGCCCTCCGTCCCGCTGTCGGTGATCCCGAAGCGGTGGAAGATTGACCGCAGCTTCGACTGGGGCAGCTCCAAGCCCTTCGCCGTCCTGTGGTGGGCGGAGTCGAATGGGGAGCCGTTCGAGTGGAATGGCCGCGTGTACGGGAAGGTGCGGGGCGATCTGTACCTGATCCAGGAGTGGTATGGCTGGAACGGAACCCGCAACGAGGGCGTCCGCATGCTCGCCTCGGAGGTCGCCCAAGGGGTGAAGGACCGGGAGGATGACTGGGCGCTGGAAGGTCGGGTCAAGCCCGGCCCCGCTGACTCCTCCATCTTCGACGTGGAGAACGGCAACAGCATCGCCGTGGACATGGAGAAGAAGGGCGTGCGCTGGACGCCCGCGGACAAGGGCCCAGGCTCGCGCAAGCAGGGCTGGGAGCAAATCCGCAAGCTGCTCAAGGGGGCGCTGCCTCCGGCGGGCGGGGGACCGCGCGAGGTCCCTGGGCTGTTCATCTTCGACGGGTGTCAGCAGACCATTGAGACGGTCCCGGTGCTGCCCCGCGACGACAAGGACCTGGATGACGTGAACACGGAGGCGGAGGACCACATAGCCGACTGCATCAGGTATCGGGTAAGGAAGAAGCTGCGTGGCGTCAAGCAGGGCAACATGTAATACAACTTGCCGGGTCCTCGCCTTCGGGCGAGAATCCGCGAACCAGGAGAACCGACCATGGCCGACAAAGACCCAAAGAGCCCCGCCACGACCAGCGGGGCGTATGACCAGATGCTCCCGCGCTGGCACGTCATCGAGACGCTGCTGGGCGGGACCGAAGCAATGCGCGAGGCGGGCGAGACGTACCTGCCCCGCCACCAGGAGGAGACGGACAAGGGCTATCAGGAGCGCATGGCCTCCGCCGTCCTCCTCAACATGGTCGAACAGACGCTGGACACCATGAGCGGCAAGCCCTTCAGCGAGCCGATCAAGCTCAACGAGGACGTACCCAAGGCGATTGAGGAGACGATCATGACTGACGTGGACCTCCAGGGGAACAACCTGGACGTGTTCGCCCGTCAGTGGTTCCGCGAAGGCATGGCCAAGGCCCTCTGCCACGTCCTCATCGACATGCCGCGCCCGGCCCCGCGGGAGGACGGCCAACCCCGGACCCTGGCGGATGACCGCCGGGAGGGCCTGCGCCCGTACTGGGTGATGATCAAGCCGGAGTGCCTGCTGTTCGCCCGGTCGGAGGTGATCAACGGGGTCGAAGTCCTCCAGCACGTCCGCATCATCGAACACTACATGGAGCAGGACGGCTTCGCGGAGGTCTGCAAGCGCCGCATCCGCGTCCTGGAGCCGGGCCTTGTCCAGCTCTGGGAGCCGGTGAAGAAGTCCAACGCCCAGAAGGAGGAGTGGGCGCTGGCGGATGAGTGGGCGACGGGGCTGAACTACGTCCCGCTGGTCACCTTCTACGCGGACCGCCAAGGCTTCATGATGGGCAAGCCCCCGCTCCTGGACCTGGCTCACATCAACGTGGCGCACTGGCAGTCCGCCTCCGACCAACGCCACATCCTCACCGTCTCCCGCTTCCCGATCCTCGCCTGCTCGGGGGCGTCTGGGGAGGACTCGGACCCGGTGGTGGTAGGGCCGAACAAGGTGCTGTACAACCCGGACCCGGCGGGCCGGTTCTACTACGTGGAGCACACCGGCAAAGCCATCGCCGCGGGCCGCACGGACCTCAAGGACCTTGAGGAGCAGATGGCGGGCTATGGCGCGGAGTTCCTGAAGCGCAAGACCGGCGGGCAGACGGCGACCGCCCGGGCGCTGGACAGCGCGGAGGCGACCAGCGACCTGAGCGCGATGACTGGGCTGTTCGAGGACGCCCTGGCCCAGGCCCTGGACATCACCGCGGACTGGCTCCGCCTTGGGCCGAACGGCGGCACCGTGGAGCTGGTGAAGGACTATGACCTGGAGGAAATGGACGCCCCGGGCCTTCAGGCCCTCCAAGTCGCACGCGAGAAGCGCGACATCAGCCGCAAGACCTACCTGAACGGCCTCCGCCTGCGCGGGGTCCTCCCGGAGGACTTCGATGAGGATGAGGACTGGGAGGAGCTGATGGAGGAAATCAGCGAGGCGATGGGCCGCGCTGGCTTGGACCTGGACCCGGCCCAGAAGAACCCGCCCGAAGGTGGGGAGGGTGGGGGCGAAGGCGAAGGCGAGGGCGGCGAAGGCGGAGAAGGTGGTGGAAATCCTGGAGGCGAGTCATGAACGTCTGGCACTTCTTGGGGCTTTGGCTCCTCCTGAGCATCGTCCTCGCCCCGTTGATCGGGCGTTGTACCCACTTCGGCATGAACGGACCCAAGCCTGAGTCGGAGGAACGCTGATGGCTTCTACTCCCGACACTGTAGTGGTGTATATGAAGCGGGTCGCGGATGGTTTCGAGGAGACCGCCGCAACCCTCGCTGAAATTGGAGTAAGCCCGGAGGTTCATGACGGCATCCTGGCCCGTATCGCCGAGCTCCAGAAGCTGTATGGCGTCCCGGATCGGGTGTTCAAGGGGGTGGCCTATACCTCCGGGCTCACCTCCGATTACGACAACTTCACCAAACGTCTCACGTTCTCCACCAACGGGTTGGGGGGTACTTGGGAGGCTGCTGAGCGGGCGATGGCGGATCGCGGCTACTCGGTCAATGTGGGTGGCCGCGGGCTGTCCTCGCTGATCGACCACGAATATGCGCATGCGGTCGAGGCTCACATAAAACAGTCGTTGGATGACGACGGCTTTGCCGCTTGGAAAGCCGCAAGAGAGGACCTGCGCAAGCGGCTGGGCGATCCTAGTGAGTATTCAAAAAAGAACCTGAGTGAATGGTTCGCGGAGAGGTTCGCCTTGGAACAGGGCGGGGGGACCGATCAACGCACCCTCCTCGTGGAGGGGGTCGGGAGGTTCCGCGAGGACTACCTGGGCGACAATGGTATGCGGGAACGCCTCGCTGCCGCGAAGCCTCCCGCGGGCCGTTCTCCCGCCCCCGTCACCCAGACCATCAACGAGGCATACCGGGACGCCGCGCTGCGTCACCAAATCGACCTGCGCCGCTACACCGCGGGCCTGACCAAGCGGGTCGCCCGGCTCCTGGAGGAGGCGGACCGCGACCTGACCGAACGCCTGCGCACCCGGCTCGCCCGCTTCGAGGGCCGTGACCTGGACTTCACCGGCGAACGCTGGAAGGCTCTGCTCACGGACATCCGCGGAGCCCGGGCCGCGGCCCTCGCGGAGTACAAGACCCTGGTGCGGGACGAACTCGGGCAGCTCGCCGTCCTCGAAGGCCAGGCCGAAATCGACCTGCTACAGTCCTCCATCACGATTGAGGTGGGCTTCATGGCGGTGAACGCGGACCAGCTCCGGGCCATCGCCACCTCCCGCCCGTTCCAGGGCCGGTTCCTCCGGGACTGGTTCAGCACCCTGGAGGCGGTGGACCAGCAGCGGCTGACCACGGCCCTTCAGCTCGGGATGACGAACGGGGAGCCCATTGACGACATCGTGCGGCGGGTGGTCGGGACGCGCAAGAACGCCTATGCGGACGGCATCTTGTCGATGACCAGGCGGGACGCCCAGGGGATCGTCCGCACCGCGGTGAACCACGTGTCCAACACCGCGCGGGGCTACGTCTGGGACGCCAACAGCGACATCATCACGGCGAAGGTCTGGGTGAGCACGCTGGACGGTCGGACCACGGCTGTATGCCGCGCCCGGGACGGCCACGGGAGCCCCGTGGGCGACAATGAGCTGCCCGCGGACATCCCCCTGCTCCAGCCCAAGGACGCGAAGCCCCCGGCCCACTTCAACTGCCGGTCGGTGATGGTCGCCTACATCGACGGCGTGGGCCTTCTGGGCAATCGCCCGACCGTGACGGACACCCGGACCCGCGCCAAGCGTGAAATCGACTTCCGCCGGATGGCGAAGGAGCAGGGCAAGCCGATCCAGGACATCAGGAAGGCTTGGGCCGCGGAGAACGTGGGCCGGGTTCCGGCGGCGACCACATATCAGGACTTCTTGAAGCGTCAGCCCGCGGGCTTCCAGGATGAGGTCCTGGGCAAGACCAAGGCCAAGCTGTTCCGGGAGGGCGGGCTGAACGTGGATCAATTTGTGGATCGGGCCGGCAACGAGCTGACCCTGTCCCAACTCGCGGAGCGCAAGCCGGACGCCTTCCGCAAGGCTGGCCTTGACCCTGAAAAGTTCTGAGGCTACAATATGAACCGTGCGTGAGGCACAACACTGGCGGGTGATCCGCCGACAATGAGGATACAATTATGGACTTTGAATTCACTCCGGTCGATTCCATCGACAAGGTCCCGGAACAGTTCCGGGGAATCTACAAGCATGGCGATGACGGCAAGTACGTCCCGGACGAAGCCCACAAGGGGATCGTGGAGGCCGTGACTGGCCTGAACCGTTCCCTCAAGGCCGCTCGCGCCGAAGCGAAGGCCAAGACCTCCGTGGACCTGACCCCGCTGGCTGACTTCGGTGCGACGCCGGAGGAAATCAAGGCCAACATCACCACGAAGCTGACCGAACTCCAGAACGAACTGGCCAAGGGCGGCGAAGCCAAGCTGAACCTGGACAAGGTTCGCCAGGAGCTGGCCGATGCGCACGCGAAGGACCTGAAGAAGGCCGGAGCACGCGCCGAAGCCCTCCAGAACCAGCTGTATGGGCTCCTGGTCGAGAACGCCGCCACTGCCGCCGTTGCGGAGCTGAAGGGCGTCCCGGAACTCCTGCTGCCGTTCATCAAGAACCAGGTCAAGGTGGTCGAGCAGGACGGCGAATTCAAGGTGTTCGTGGTCGATGCCCAGGGTGACCAGCGTTACTCGGGCGTGACCGGCCAGCCCATGACCATCCGCGAGCTGGTCAGCGAAATGAAGGCCAACGAGAAGTATGGCCGCCTGTTCGAGTCGGAAGCCCCGGCGGGCGGCGGCATGCCTCCGCGTGGCGGCGGCATGCCTCCGCGCCAGCAGGGCAAGGTCCTGACGGCCAACGAGAAGATCGCCGCAGGCCTGGCCAAGGGCAACTTCCGCCGGGGCCGCTGATCCCACGAGGGAGGCCGGAACGCGCCCCGGCTTCCCTTGTCGGAAAATTGGCGTTATACTTCCGACACTTTTGGTGAAAAGCCAAATGCGAGGGCCAGCAGGAGTGATTCCGGGGCCGCAGCGAACTCCGCGTGACGCGGGACTGGGCTGAAACCTACTGAATCAACAACCTCTCAATGGAGAAACCATCATGGCTTCTGTTACCCTTGCCGAAAGCGCCAAGCTGGCCCAGGACGAACTGGTTGCTGGCGTGATCGAAAACATCATCACCGTCAACCGCATGTTCGACGTGCTGCCCTTCGATTCCATCGAAGGCAACAGCCTCGCGTACAACCGCGAGAACGTCCTTGGCGACGTCATCATGGCCGGTGTCGGCACGACCTTCTCCGGCGCGGGTGCTGGTAAGGCCGCTGCGACCTTCACCAAGGTCAACTCCAACCTCACCACCATCATGGGTGACGCCGAAGTGAACGGCCTGATCCAGGCCACCCGCTCCGGCGACGGCAACGACCAGACCGCTGTCCAGATCGCCTCCAAGGCGAAGTCCGCTGGCCGCAAGTACCAGGACCAGCTGATCAACGGCACCGGCGCGGGCAACGAGTTCGCGGGCCTGATCCAGCTGTGCGCCTCCGGTCAGAAAGCGACCACCGGCGCGAACGGCTCCAGCATCAGCTTCGCCATCCTGGATGAGCTGATGGACCTCGTGGTGGACAAGGACGGCCAGGTGGACTACCTGACCATGCACGCGCGTACCCTGCGCAGCTACAAGGCGCTGCTCCGCGCCCTGGGTGGTGCGTCCATCAACGAGGTTGTCGAGCTGCCCGGCGGTGCGGAGGTCCCGGCCTACTCCGGCACGCCGATCTTCCGCAACGACTACATCCCGACCAACCAGACCAAGGGCACCGGCACCAACACCACCACGATCTTCGCTGGTACGCTGGATGACGGTTCGCGCACCCACGGCATCGCCGGTCTGACCGCGACTCAGGCCGCGGGCATCCAGGTTGTGGACGTGGGAGAGTCGGAGAACTCCGATGAGCACATCTGGCGCGTCAAGTGGTACTGCGGCCTGGCTATGTTCAGCGAGAAGGGGCTTGCCGCCGCAGACGGCATCCTCAACTAAGTGCTCGCCCCGCGACGGGGCGGGCGCTGCCCCGCTGTACCCGAAGGGCGGGCCGGTCATGGATCGGTCCGCCCTTTTTGCTTAATCTACCCGGAGAACTGTACAAATGTCCACCATCATCCAAACAACCTTTGTCCTGACCGGAGCCCTCGCGGGCCGCACGATTCGCTTGGGCAGTCAGCCCTACACCTTCGAGAAGGGCCGCTTGACCATCACCGCTCCGGCGGAGGAGGTCGCCCTGCACGCCCGCTTCCTCGAACGCAACTGGCAGGCTTACCCGGAAGGACACCCCGCACTGAAGGAGGTGCCCGATGGCCAGCGTGATCTTCAAGAAGGCTCCCAGCCGGACGGCCAACAGCCGGTACACAGCGACGTTCAGCCCAACGGGGGCGGGACTGAAGCCGGTGACGCGGCACCTGTCAGCGGCGGAGGTGTCGAAGCCGAAGCCGGGCAAGCCGGGGGTGTACCCGATGGGGACGGACAACCGGCGGTCCTGACCGATCCGGCGAAGGAGCCGACCGTGGAGCTGAACACCAAGCTCCAGAAGGCGGTCCTGGGCCTGGACCCGGCGGACGACACCCACTGGACCAAGGACGGGAAGCCCGCGATGACCGCCGTGGAGAAGCTGTATGGCTCTGCCGGCATCACCCGCGCTGACGTGGAAGCCGTCGCCCCGGGTCATACCCGCGACAAGGCGAAGGCTGCTCAGTAACCCAACCAACTCCGAAGGAGAAACATCATGGCGAAATCCGGCACCATCAAGGCAACCGCCTCGAAGATGGTCAATGCCTCGAAGTCTGGCGTGCGTCACGGCCAGAACTCGAAGAACGTGGTCATGGGCGGCAAGTCCGCTCCGGCCCCCTCCGGTCCCACCGCCCCGATCAAGGGCATGGACAAGGGCGGGGTCTGACCCGTGTTCGGCTTCCCCTCCTCCAAGGTCTGGGCCGCGGCGGGCGTCCTGCTCGCCGTCGCCTTGATCGCCTTCGCGGGCTACGGCTACGGCTACGGCTCCGGGAAGGCGGACGCGACCGCGGAGGCGGCGGAGGCCATGGACAAATACAAGGAGGAGGTCCGCGCCCGGGAACGGGAGCAGGAACGCCTCCTGGCTGAGGCCAACGACAAGAACCGTGAACAGGAGAAAGCCCATGAACAGCGTGTCGCAGACCTCCGGGCGGAGTTCGCCCAACAGCAAGCGGACGCCCGGGCGCGGGATGAGCGCACTATTGCTGATCTGCGGTCTGGCAATCAGCGGCTGCGCCTCCAAGTCTCCTCTTGTGGTGCGGCCCGATCCGGTGCGGCTGAGTCCGCCCCCGGCGGAGCTGATGGAGCCGGAACAGCCGAACTTGCGCCAGAGACTTCAGCAGCTCTCTGGGGAATCGCCGCAGACGGCGACCGGGCCATCAGGAAACTGACCGCCCTTCAGGCTTGGGCGCGGTCCGCCGTCCAGCTTTGTACCATACCGCAACCGGAGAACCAACAATGAACATCGCAGTCACCCGCTTCCTTGCCCGACTGCGCAAGCGCCTCGCGCCCTTCCTGGACCTCACGGCCTGGGTCCTGCTCATCGCCAGCATCGTCCCGTTGCTGCTGATCGACCCGGCCATGGTCGTGACCCTCGCGCAGTGGACAGCGTTTGCCATCGCGCTGGCGGGGATCACCGTTGTGATCACCCGTGTGGTACTACCCCAGGTGAACCTATCGGAATGGCTCGCGCGTGCCCGGGAGGGCTCCGTGGCTGGGGGCCTCGTGGTCCTCGCCGTCTCCCTGACTATCTGCTTCACCTTCTTGGGATTGGTGCTATGGGCAAAAGCCTGATTCACTTCGCCTTCGCGGTCCTCTGCTGGGCCTTCGGCTCCGTCGCCCTCGCCCAGGACGCCCGCACCTTCGTCCCTTCGGGGGCGAAGGTGTACGCGCCAGTGCTAGTCGAGAAGCAGCGGGAGGTCTGGCCGCAAGCCCCGGAGCCCTGGACCCTCGCCGGTCTGGTGGAGCAGGAAAGCTGTATCAGCCTGACTCACTCCCGCTGCTGGAACCCGCGGGCGGAGCTGCGCACCCCTCGTGAATACGGCTTCGGCTTCGGTCAGGTCACGGTCGCATATCGCCCAGACGGCTCCGAACGCATGAACGTGTTCAACGAACTGCGCAACGCCCACGCCTCCCTCCGCGATTGGACCTGGGAGAACCGCTATGACCCGGGCTTCCAGCTCACGGCCATCGTGGAAATGAACCGGAGCCTGTGGCGGATGATCGCCGCGAACCCGGGCGCAACGGTCACGGACCAGTGGGCCTTCGTCCTGTCCAGCTACAACGGCGGGGCGGCGGGCGTCCTACAGGATCGCCGCCTGTGCTCGAACACCCGCGGATGCGACACGGCCCGTTGGTTTGGGCACGTGGAACGCACCAGCCTCAAGTCCCGCGTCCCTCAGCCCGGGTACGGGAACCGGAGCTGGTATGAGATCAACCGGAGCCACGTGCGGAACGTCCTGACGATCCGCCGGGCCAAATATCAAGCCTTCTGGAGGACGTGATGGCCTTGATCGTCCAAGACAACACGGGAGCCGTCGCCGGGGCGAACGCCTACATCAGCGTGGAGGAGTTCAAGACCTACCACACTGACCGCGGCAACTCCTTCGCGGGCTACACGGACCCTCAGATTGAGGCCGCGGTCATCCGCGCGACCGACTACCTGGACCAGCGGTTCAACTTCGTGGGCAAGAAGCGGCTGGGCCGCGACCAGACCACGGAATGGCCTCGGACGGACGCCTGGGACCGTGACCGCTACTACATCAACGACATCCCGCCGGAGGTGAAGGAAGCCTGCTGTGAGTACGCCTTGCGCGCCCTCGCCGCGGAGCTGAACCCCGACCCGGAGCGGAACGCCTCGGGCGTGGCGGTCCTGTCGAAGTCGGAAGCGGTCGGACCCATCAGCGAGTCCGTCACCTTCGTGGGCGGGGCCGTGTTCCAGATGCCCAAATACCCGGCGGCGGACCAGAAGCTGGTCCGCGCGGGCCTTGTCCGCTCCGGCGGCACGTTGCTGCGGGGGTGATCCATGGCACGGTTTGACTCCGCTATCGCGCTGGCCAAGAAGCTGATCAAGAAGAACGGCCAGGCCGTGACCCTCCGGGGCTTCACCGCCGGGGCCGCTCCCGATCCGGCGAAGCCTTGGAAGCCGGGCGGCAACGTCGCGGCGGACCAGACCATTGAGGCGGTGTTCCTGGACTATGAGCAACGCTACATCGACGGCCAGACGATCCGCATGGGCGACCAGCGGGTGTTCATGCCCGCGGAGGGCCTGACGGCTCCGCCGGAGGTCGAAGGCTTGGTGCTGCGGGGCTTGGAGGTCTGGAAGGTCATCGCCGTGAAACCGCTGAACCCGAACGGGCAAGCGATCATGTATGAATTGCAGGTGCGCCAATGACCATCCCGACCTTTGACAGCGCCCGCGACGAAATCCTTGGGCTGTTCAACACCAAGTGGACCACGGACACCCCGGCCCTCAACGGCGGGGCTCCGATCCGCGTGGAATGGCCCGGGGTGGACGCGGGCGACCCTCCGCCCGCGGACAAGCCCTATGCCCGGATCACGTTGCGCCACACGACTTCGCGGCAGGCGACCTTCGGACCCACCGGCGGTCGCCGCTTTACCCGTCCCGGACTGATCACGGTACAAGTTTTCACGCCCCTGTCGGGTGGACAAGGCTTGTCTCTTGCTGAAAAATGCGCGATAATTGCCCGGGACGCCTTCGAGGGGCGAGGCACCGCGAGTGGCATTTGGTTCCGCAACGCCCGGATTCAGGAGATTGGACCGGACGGGACGTGGTATCAGATGAACGTCCTGGTGGAATTTGTGTATGACGAACTGCGGTGAACCCCTCGCCCACTTGATATAAGGAGCTGAACATGGCCAACAAAATCGACTCCAACGTGACCGGCCTCCGGTACGCTGAGGAAACTGACATCAAGACCCTTCCGGGCTCGCCCGTTTGGCATCCTCTGGAGCCGAACAGCTACAACGACTTTGGTGGCCAAATCAGCACCATCGCCCGGAACCCCATCAACCCGTCTCGCCAGCGCAAGAAGGGCGTGACGACCGACCTGGACGCCTCCGGCGGTTTCGCCCAGGACATCACCCAGACCAACCTGACCCGGTTGCTGCAGGGCTTCTTCTTCGCGGACATCCGCGAGAAGCTGACCACGGCTCCGATGAACGGCACGGCGGTGGTCCTGACGGGCGTGACGGCCTCCAACGACACCTATGCTGCGGCCTCGGGCCTCGCGGGCTTCCTCGCGGGCGATCTGGTGCTGGCCTCGGGCTTCGCCCAAGCGGCGAACAACGGCCTGAAGCAGGTCGCCAGCTCCACCTCGGGAACCGTGGTGGTGGGCGATGGCCTCGTGGACGAAACCCCGGGTGCCGACGCGAAGCTGCAGAAAGTCGGTTTCCAGTTCGGCTCCGCGGAGATCAACGTGGACGTGTCGGGCAGCTACCCGCGCCTGGTCCGCGCCTCCGGCACGAAGGACCTCACGACCCTGGGCCTGATCCCGGGCGAGTGGGTGTTCATCGGCGGGGACGCGGCGGCGACCAAGTTCACCAACGCCGCCAACAACGGCTTCGCCCGCGTCCGCGCGGTCGCTGCCACCTACATCGAGCTGGACAAGACCGCAGCCACGATGGTGACCGAAACCGGAACCGGCAAGACCATCCGCCTGTTCTTCGGCAACGTCATCAAGAACGAGGCCGCAGCGAACCTGATCAAGCGCCGCAGCTACCAGCTGGAGCGTACCCTGGGCCAGGACGCCAACGGCACCATGTCGGAGTACCTGGTGGGCGCGGTCCCGAATGAGATGAGCCTTCAAATCCGTCAGGCCGACAAGGTCACGGCGGAGCTGGGTTTCATCGCGGTGGACAACGAGCAGCGCGACGGCTCCGTGGGCGTGAAGTCGGGCACCCGTCCCGACCTCGTGGAGGCTCCCGCATTCAACACCTCCTCGGACTTCAGCCGGATCAAGATGCACCTGGTCACCGCCGGGAACGCGAACCCCAGCCCGCTGTTCGCCTTCCTCACGGAACTGACCCTGACCGTGAACAACAACGTCTCGCCCAACAAGGCGGTCGCTGTCCTCGGGGCCTTCGACGTGAGCGCAGGCACCTTCGCGGTGTCGGGTTCGGTCACTGCCTACTTCGCGGACATCGCCGCGGTCCAGGCGGTGCGCAACAACTCGGACGTGGCGCTGGACTTCGCCTTGGTGAAGAACAACGCCGGCATGGTCTGGGACATCCCCCTGATCGCGTTGGGCGACGGTCGCCTGAACGTGGAACAGGACCAGCCCATCACCCTGCCCCTGTCCATCGAAGCGGCGGAAGGCTCGAACAAGCACACCCTCTTGTTCAATGAATTCCCTTACCTTCCGAACGCTGCTGACGTATAATCAACCCGGGGCGGGCTCCGGCCCGCCCGAACCCTCTCAACCGCGGAGAAAACGAGAATGAGCCTGTACAAACTGTTCAAGACCAACGAGAACCTGGAAACCGATGGCATCTGGCTGGAATACGGTCAGACCGAAAAGGGCGAGCCGGTCCGCATCAAGATCGCGCGAGCCGGTGGTCACAACTCCGCCTTCTCGAAGGCCCTGGAGAAAGCCACCCGCCCCTATCGCAAGGCCATCCAGACCGGGATGCTGGACAACAAGACCGCCGACAAGCTGTACAAGGAGGTGTTCGCGGACACGGTGGTGCTGGACTGGATCAACGTGGAAGGGCCGGACGGCCAGCCGATGGAGTTCAAGCGTGAGAACGTCCTGAAGCTGTTCGAGGACCTGCCGGACCTGTTTGCGGACCTCCGCGAGCAGGCCAACAACGTGGCGCTGTTCCGGGAAGAAGTGCGGGAAGCCGACCTGGGAAACTCTGGGAAGTCCTCCACTACGGGTTCGAGCAAGGCCCCGTAGAACGGAAGATCATTGAGCAGTGTACGCGGTTCGGGATGCCGTTGCCCGACCGCATACAGAACGCCCCGGAGCTAAACCTTGGCTCAGAGCTATTCTACACGGGCTTTTTGGAGCTGACGTCATGTAGGCAAGTAGGCATGGGCCTGGGTCCGATTCCGTTGTTGGCCATTCTGGAGTATTGTGTCCTCAACGAAATCGACGGCGAGCAGCGGGAGGACTTCATTTGGTTCATCCAGCGGCTTGACTCGAAGTACCTTGAATGGAGTAAGGCCCGTGCCAAGTCTAAGTGATTTCAGCAGACGCATCACCCTCCGGGGCCGCAAGGTCGCGGAGGGTGCTGACGCGCTGACGCGCAAGGTCGCCCTCGCCGCAGACCAAGCCGTGGTCTCAGGGACGCCCGTGGACACGGGCCGCGCCCGCTCCAACTGGATCGCCGCCATTGGCGGTCCCGCCTCCGCCACCATCGACGCCTACGCCCCGGGCGAGTCCGGGAGCACCGAAGCGGCGAACACTCAGGCCGCGCTGAATCAGGCCGAAGCCGTCATCAGCGGGTACACGGCGGGCGAGGAAATCCACATCACCAACAACCTGCCGTACATCCAGCGGCTGAATGACGGGTACTCCGCCCAGGCTCCGGCGAACTTCGTGGAGCAGGCGGTCATGGAGGCCGTCCAGGTTGTTCAATTTGGCCGTATTGTTGACGGCGATCCGGGGAGCTGACAATGGCCGAAGAACGCATTGACATAGTCATCACTGAGCGAGGTTCGCGGGTTGTTAAGCGCAACCTGGAGGACATCGGCGGTGGTGCTCGAAAGTCCGCCGATGGGGTGGAGTTCCTGAAGAAGGCCCTGGCGACCCTCGGGGCCGCGATCACGGCTGGTGAGCTGGTCCGACTTCTGGACACCTTCACCAACCTTCAGAACCGACTCCGGGCGACCGGCCTGGAGGCCCAGAACCTCACCGCGGTCTATCAGCAGCTGCTGGGCGTAGCCAACAGCACTCGCCAGTCCTTCGAGGGGACGGTGGAGACGTATGGGCGACTGGCCAACAGCGCGAAGGACATGGGCCTGAGCCAGCAGGAGCTGATCGACTTCACGAAGTCGCTGAACCAAGCCATTGCCTTGTCGGGCGCGAGCGCGACGGAGGCCCAGGCGGGCATGATCCAGCTCGCCCAGGGTATGGCCTCGGGCGTCCTCCGCGGCGATGAGCTGAACAGCGTCCTCGAACAGCTGCCGACCGTCGCAGACGTGATCGCCAAGCAGCTGAACGTCACCCGCGGCCAGCTCCGCAAGATGGGTGGGGACGGCAAGATCACCGCTGACATCATCTTCGACGCCTTCCAGAACGCCCGCGGCGAGCTGGAGGAGCGTTTTGGCAAGGCGGTCCCGACCATCGGTCAGTCCTTCCAGATCCTGAAGAACAACGTCATTGATATGGTGGGCCGCTTCGACCAAGCGACCGGGGCCAGTGAGGCCATTTCCCGGGCGCTGCTGTTCGTGAGCGAGAACCTGGACACCATCGCCAAGGTCGCCTTGTCCGCGGCGGCGGGGCTCGCCCTCGTGGGCGGGGCCGCGAGCGCGATCAACCTGGCCCGGAACGCGGTGCTGGCGCTGAATGCCGCTATCGCGGCCAACCCCATCGGCTTCCTTCTCGTGGTGCTCACCTCCGCGATCACCGCGCTGACCTTGTTCCGCGACCAGATCAACCTGGGCGTGGACGATGTCACGACCCTGGGCGACATGATGCGTGCTCTCGGGGAGACGGTCGGGGCCGTGTTCGGGGCGATCTGGCAATGGGCCAAGGACACCTTCGGGCCGCTGATCCAGCTGATCCAGGACTGGGTGGGCGAGGTCGATGTCAGCATCATCGGCATCCTCCGCCTCGTGGCGAAGGGCGTGGACACATACATCGGAGCCTGGCGCGGAGCGATCATGGCCGTGGTCGCCCTGTTCAAGGGCCTTCCCGCGGCCCTCGGGGACCTGATGACCCGGGCGCTGAACGTGGTCCTGGGCAAAATCGGCAGCTTCGTGAACGCCGCGGGCGAACTCCTGAGCACGGTGACGGAGTTCGCCGGGTTGGGCAAGATCGCCGCGGTGGACCTCCGCCTCACCAACGAGAACGAAGGGGCCGCACGTCAGCTCGGGCAAGACATCGGTGCCGCCTTCAGCGAAGGCTTCCGCAACACCAACTACGCCCAGGACTTCCTGGAGCGTACCGTGACCCGCGCCCAGCAGATCGGGAAGGACCGCGTGGCGGCCCAGAACGGACCGGCGGCGGACCTGAACCAGCGCGGCCCCCGCTCCATGGTCCCGGACGCCGAAGCAGCGAAGAAGGCCGCGGAAGCCTTGAAGAAGCTCCAGGACGAACTGAACAGCCTGATCGGGTCCTATGACCGCGTGTGGGCGGCGCAGCAGAAGTACGCGGAAGGCGTGAAGCTGCTCGAACAGGCGGAGGCCGCGGGCCTGATCACCGGGGAGCGCAAGGCCCAGGTCATCGCGCTGATGCAGGAGCAGCTGAAGGACGCGATGGACCCCTTGGGCGCACTCAACCGCGAGCTGAACAAGGAAAGCGAGCTGCTGAAGATGACCGCGGACCAGCGCGAAGTCGAGAACCAGCTGCGGTCGATTCAGCAAGACCTCCTGATGCAGGGGATCATCATCAACGAACAGGAGCTGGCCCAGCTCCGCGAGCGCCTGACCCTCCTCCAGACGGAGGCCGGGATTCAGAAGCAGCGCGGGAACATCATCAACGCGATCCTCGGGCCGCAAAAGGAGTTCATTGACCAGCTCGCGGCGATCAACAGCCTGATCAAGGACGGGACGATCACGCAGCAGGAGGCGACCGCCTACCTTGTCGAGCAGCAGAGCACGCTGTTTGAGGGGACGATGGAGCAGCAGATGGCTTGGGTCACTCAGTATGAGCAGACCCTCGCCCAAATCGACGCCCTCCGTCAAGCCGACCTCATCAGCGAGCAGACCGCTGCGCAGATGAAGGCGAAGGCGAACGCGGACCTGTACGCGAAGCAGCTGGGCAACGCCAGCTCCTTCTTCGGCAACCTGGCTTCGTTGTCGCGGTCGGAGAACCGGACCCTGGCCGCTATCGGCAAGGCCGCGGCGGTCACTCAGGCGACCATCGACGGCGTGCTGGCCGTTCAGAAGGCCCTGGCCTCCGCTCCGCCTCCGGCCAACTACGCCCTCGCGGCGGCGGTGGGCGTGGCGACGGCGGCGAACATCGCCCAGATCATGAGCACCAACCTCGGGTTCCAGACCGGCGGCAGCTTCGTGGTGGGCGGTCAGGGCGGTCCAGACTCGCAAATGGTCGCCTTCCGGGCGACCCCGGGCGAGAAGGTGAGCGTGGCGCGGCCCGAACAGGTCAAGAAGGGCGACCCCTATGAGGGCGGCGGCGGGGCCGCGGCTCCGCAGGTGAACGCCCGGATCATCAACGTGCTGGACCCGGCGATGATGGGCGACTACCTGGCGACCCCGGACGGGGAGCAGGTGATCATGAACGTCCTGCGGCGGAACTCCGACACCGCCCGGGCTATTGTGAGCAGCTGATATGGCGAAGATCATCACCAACCTGTTCGGGGAATTGGCCCTGCTCCCGATCCCGGCCCGCGTGCCGCTTCGGGAGACGCTGGAGTGGCGGACCGACCTGATGACCAGCTTCAACGGGACGGAGAACCGGCTGCGCCTGCGCAACCATCCGCGCCAGACCTTCTTGTACAACCTCCCGGAGACGGCGAGCGTGAAGCCCTCCGCCTTCATCGCCCAGTACGGGGCGTTGGGCCTGAAGTGGGCCGTGCCCCTTTGGGCCGAAGCCCAGCACCTCGGGACGGTTCTGATGAACCTCCAGACGATCCTGTGCGACACGACCAACTATGACCTCCGCGCCCAATCCCTGGCCCTCCTGTACCAGAACGCGACGCAGTGGCAGGTGGTCGAAATCGACACGGTGGCGACCGGCGAGCTGACGCTGGTCGGGTACACGGACGCCTTCCAGAATGCGTACCTGATCCCGCTGCGCCTCGGGCACATCGAAGGATCGCCTGAACGGACCTCGAACGGCTATGAGGCGGAGACGCAGCTGCGCTTTGAAATCGAGGACATCCAGGCGCTGGCGGAGGATGCCCCGGCGCAATTCCTGGGGCGTGATCTGTACCTTACCCCAGGCCTGTTCACGAACGATGCCATGAGCCACGAAATTAGCACGCGAGTGGACAGGGTTGACTACGCCCTCGGAAAAGTTGCGCGGCGGACGCCTTGGCGCTACAATCGAGACACACGACCGAAGAACGTGCTGTGCGAAGGAGCGGCGGAGGTCCGGGCGTACCGCAAGTGGCTGATGCGCCGCGCGGGCCGCTTCCGTCCCTTCTGGGAGCCGACATTTGAGAACGATCTGCGCCACAAGGCTTCCGGGACGGTGACCAACGTCCTCCCGGTTCAGGCCGCGGACGGACTCCTGGATTGGCTCCCGCTCCGCAACCACATCGCGGTCCTGACCTCGGGCGGAACCTGGCTGTGTCGGACGATCAACAGCGCGGCCCTGAAAACCGGGGACGCCTCCACGGTTGAGCTGACGCTGGACAGCGCCATGAACGTCGCCGCGGGAAATATCCACGCGGTCAGCTTTTTGGGGCTTCGCCGTCTGGACACGGATCGGGTAGAACTGAACTGGCGAGGCAACAGCGTGGTCGCATCGACTGTGAACACGGTGGAGATACAACCATGAGTACACGAGTTGAGCTATACAGATTCACGGAGGTGGGCCTGCGGGACCCCTTCGACGGCAATCAGAACTTCTATTTCATCCTGGACAAGTCTGGGTCCATGAATGAACAGGTGTCGCCCGGGGTGACCCGGTTCCAGGTCGCCAAGGATCAGCTGAAGCGGGTCCTGGACGAAATCGACCGGAAGCGGATTGAGAAGAATGTGGCTGTCCATATCGGCATGGCGGCCTTCTCCGGGACCGGGACCGTGACGATTGTCCGCCGGAACGTCTCCAGCTCCTCCATCGCGGACCTGAAGGCGTGGATTGATGGGCTGGTCGCTGAGGGCGGGACGCCCTATGACGCGCCCATGGCCGCGGCGCGCAACTACTTCCTGACCCCGACCCCGGCGGACTTCCGCCAGTCCCTGTTCTTCATCACGGACGGGGTGCCGGAGTCCGCCAGCTCTGCCGCGAACGCGGCGAGCCTCGCGGTGGACATGATCACCCGCACCGGGGCCTTCTCGCCCGCCTCCGGGAATGAGGTGGACATTTATTGTATGTCTGTGGACCTTTATGACACGACATACCTTGGGCTGCTCGACAACACGCCCCGGGACGGCGTGCCGGTCCTCTCCTCCACGAACTCGGACGCCTTGTACAACGCCATCCTGAGCGCGGTGCCCACGGAGTCGGAGGTGTGGACCTACACCAGCGGGGACACCGCGGTGACGTACATGGGCGAGACTTATGAGCCGATCCCCCTGGGGCGGTCGGAGACGGAGACGAAGAACGAACTGAGCCGGGCGAACATCGAAGTGAAGCTGGACCTGGACAACGCGATGGGCAAGCGTTGGCTCCACGACCTCGTGGAGACGTTGGTTGGGCTCACAATCTTCGAGAAGGATGAGGACGGGGAGATTGGGATTGTCTGGAAGGGCCGCTTGTCGGGCCTGAAGCCTTCCATGAGTGAGATCGTCCTCAACTTCGAGTCCGTGTTCACTTCCCTGCGCCGCCCTGGGCTCCGCGCCCGTTACCAGCGGAGCTGCCGCCACATGCTCTACTCGCGCGGCTGCGGAGTGAGCAAGGAGGCTTGGGCCGTGAACGGGGTCCCGACCGCCGTGAACGGGGCCGTGGTCACCGTCCCGGAGGCCGCAGCCTATCCGGCGGGCTACTTCGCCACCGGCATGCTCGAAGGCCCGGACGGCACCCTGCGCTTCATCGTGGCCCACTCCGGGAGCCAGCTGACGCTGATCCGGCCCTTCGTCTCGCTGGCGAAGGCTTTGTCCCTGGACGGTTACGGGCTATCCTATGGCAAATACTACGGCGGGTTGAAGGTTCGCCTGTTCCCGGGCTGCGACCGGACGCGGAACACGTGCCTCAACCGCTTCAACAACTTGAACAACTATGGCGGGTTTGACTGGATTCCCCTGCGCAACCCGTTCGATGGTAGTTCCATCGTGTAAAGGAGGATGTGACCATGGTCTGGTGGTACATCGCAGTGTTCGTTGTAGCCCTCGTGGTGGGCTACTCCATGACGCCCCAGCCGCAGAGCGCGAAGCCCGCGGGCCTCGGGGAGTTCAAGGTGCCCACCGCGGAGGAGGGGCGCGAAATCCCGGTGTTGTTCGGCACGCGAGACATCGACGGCCCGAACGTGGTGTGGTTCGGTGACTTGCGCACCGTGGCGATCAAGAAGAAGGGCGGCAAGAAATGACGGACGATAGCCAACTGATCATCCGAATGGATGACGTGCGAGCCGTTAAGATGTGTTCCCGCGGGGCGCGGGCCTTCTTCGAGCGACACGGGCTCGACTGGTCGGAGTTCCTGGCGAACGGGATCACCGCGGACAAACTCGTGGCCACCGGCGATCCGATGGCCCTCCAAGTAGTGGAGGCGACCCGTGGGCGGAAGCAGTAAGAAAGTCACCGTTGGGTACAAATACTACCTGGGCATGCACATGATCCTGTGCCACGGCCCGGTGGATCGCATCCTGCGCATTCGAGTGGACGGGAAGGACGCCTGGCTGGGCGACCGGAACAGCGGGTCAATCTACATCAACAGACCGGAGCTGTTCGGCGGCGAAAGCCGTGAGGGCGGTATCCAGGGCACTGTGGACTTCGAGCCCGGCGGACCGGCCCAGGGGCAGAACGGCTACCTGCTCAGCAAGCTCGGGTCCCTGATTCCGGCCTACCGGGGCGTTGTCGGCGTGGTCCTCCGTCAGGTGTATATCGGTCTGAACCCGTACCTGAAGAAGTGGGCATTCAGAGTCCAGCGCATCCACCTCCGCCAGAACGGGGTGGCGCAGTGGTACTACCCGAAGGCTGAAATCAAGGTCGCCTCGAACTTCAAGCAGCGCCAAATGTTCTTCTTCGCCCTGGACACGTCCGGGTCGATGGACACGGTGGTGTCGGGCGGCTTGACCCGTCTCCAGATCGCCAAGACCCAGATGAAAGCGGTGCTGGATGCTATCGACCAACTGCGGATTGACTCCAAGGTCCAGGTGGACATCGCAGTCTGCGGCTGGAGCACGTCCACGTCCCAGATGAGCCGCTTCAACGTCTCCTCCGCGGACGTACAGGACCTCAAGAACTTCGTGGACGGCTTGTCCGCCTCGGGAGGGACCGACTTCAGCCAGCCCTACGGCAACGCGGTCAACTGGTTTCAGCCCGGCTCCGCGGACGGTCGCCGCCGGGCGATGTTCTTCATCACGGACGGCCTCCCGGAACCCGCCACATCGGTCGATCAGGCGCTGGCCGTCGCGGGTCCGATGATCCGCAAGGAGGGCGTCTGGGAGCAGAGCCCTGTGGACGTGTACGGCATCAGCATCGACCTCTCAAACACATCCTACATCGCGTTGGTCGAGAACACCCCGCAGGACGGCATCCCTGTGGTGGACTCCGCGGACTCGAACGCCTTGTACAACGCGGTATTCTTCGCGGTCATGGGCGACTCCTCCGCGATGAACCCGGCCCACATCATCCGCGAGTGCCTGACGGACCCGGACTGGGGGATGGGCTACGCGGACACGGAGATTGATGACCAGTCCTTCATGGCCGCGGCGGACCAGCTCCACAGCGAGCGGATGGGCATCAGTATCCTCTGGGACCGCCAGACCTCCATTGAGGACTTCATCGGGGAGATCATCAAGCACATCGACGCGGTTCTGTACGTGGACCGCAAGACCGGCCTATTCACGCTGAAGTTGGTCCGCGGAGGATACAACAAAGCCGCCCTGCTCCACCTCAATGAGGACAACATCGACAAGATTGAGAACTTCACGCGCCCCGCCTTCGGGGAACTGACGAACTCCGTCACGGTGAACTACTGGAACGTGGCGACCGGGAACGATGCGAGCGTCACGGCCCAAGACATCGCCCTTCAGCAGATGCAGCAGGTCACTATCGGGACCACCATCCAATACCCGGGCTTTGTTGATCCGCTGATCGCCTCCCGGGTTGCCCAGCGCGACCTGAACAGCCTGTCCTCGCAGCGGGCGACCTGTACCGTGTACGCGGACCGGACGGCGAAGGACCTGACGATTGGCGACGTGTTCAAACTGTCGTGGGAGGACTACAACCTCAGCGAGGTTGTGATGCGCGTGACCGGGATCGCCTACGGCGACGGGCGGACCAACCGCATCAAGATCACCTGCACTGAGGACGTGTTCGACCTCCCGCAGACCGCCTTCATCACCCCGGAGCCTCCGGCCTGGGAGGACCCGAACGCGGCCCCGATCCCGATTCAGGACCAGATCGTGTTTGAGGTCCCCTACATCGAGCTGGTCCAGCAGCAAGGACAGACCACGGTGGACCAGAACCTGACCGCCGAACCTGACTTGGGCTACCTGGGCGTGGCCGCGGGCCGTCCGAACGTCTCCAGCCTGAACTCCCGGCTGTTCACGGCTCCGGTCGCCGTCTCCACCTTCGAGGAGGTTGGGTTGGTGAACTTCTGCCCCTACGGGGAGCTGGTGAGCGCCATCGGACGGTTCACCACCACCTTCTCCATTCAGGGCGGAGCGGACCTGGACTTGGTCACGGTCCCGTCCTGGGCCCAGATCGGGGAGGAGCTGGTGTGGGTCGAAAGCCTGACCAACGGCGTGATGACCGTCCGCCGGGCCGTGTACGACACGCCGCCCGCGGAACACGCTGCTGGGGCGGTGGTGTACTTCTGGGACCAGTACAGCGCGGGCTCCGCGACGGAGTACGTGAACAGCGAGACGGTGCGCGCGAAGCTGGCAACGGTGACGGGATCGGGCCAGTTGGACCTCGCCCTGGCCCCGGAACTTCAGCTGACGCTCGAAGGCCGCGCGGCACGCCCGTACCGGCCCGCGAACCTGGCTGTCAACGGAGACATCGACGCGACGCCCAACGACACGATTGTGTACCCGGCGACCCTGACGTGGAATCACCGCAACCGGCTCCAGGAGACGGGCGGGGCTCCGCTCCAGTGGACGGACGCGAGCGTGACGCCGGAGGACGGCACGACCTACCGCGTGACCTTGTTGGGCGAGACGATTGGAGGAGCCCAAACACAGTTCTTCCAGCAGGACCTCGGGCTGGTCACCAGCTACGTGATCGACCTCCTGGCCCATACGATCCCGGCGGGGTCCGCGGTCCTCGTGGCCCAGATACACACGATGCGCGGCGGGCTTGCCTCCTGGCGTCCCGCTGAACTGAAGCTGCCGCTGCTCACGCCGCCTACGGGCACGAACGGGGCTGCTGGTAACATGTTTGAGCCGGGAAGCCTCGAAGCCTACCCGGTCGGTGGAGGAGTTTGACATGGCCAAGGTTCGCTTGACCTGGAAAGACCGCAAGCTGGTTGAGGACGGGGTCAACATCTACCGGGGGACGGCCCCGATTGATCCCGGAGCCCTCCCGGCCCCGCTGGCCTCCGTGCCGGTCGGGCGGGAGGTCTATGAAGACAAGACCGTGACCGCGGGGACCACGTACCACTACCATGTCGCCCCCTTCGACGGGTCGGAGGTCGGGGCCGGGGCCGCGGACAGCGTGGCGGCGGCGGAGGAGGTCCCCCGCTTCCTGTACGCCACACAGCAAATATCCCTGGGCTACAACAGCGACGGACAGACCCTGACCATCAAGGTCCCGGACTGCCGCGCCGGGGACCTGCTCGTGCTGTTCGGGCTTCGCCGGAGCGCCTTCACATCCACTCCCGCGGGCTGGACGGTCGGGCCGGTCCCGGCGAACGCGGGGAACTCCTCCGCGCAGTGGACCTTTGCCTTGTGGAAGATCGCGGACGGGTCGGAGCCAGGGACCACCCTGACGCTCCAGCAGACCAGCAACGTGCGGATGAGCGCGACCATCGCCGTGATCCGTCACGACTCGAAGCCGATCAACGTGACCTCCCTGGGCACGGCCCGGTTTGATGGCGAGTCGGACGCCCAGCCCTACAGCTTCACGAACACGAACAAGCCCGCGCTGGTCATGTCGATCATGTCTTGGTTTTTCCAAGCAACTTCCGGCACTTGTAGTATCACATGGAGCAACAGCCGTATGATTCCGGCGTTCCGGCCCACGGAGGTCCCGATTGACGAACCGACCACGCGACTATTCCGGTCCTTTGCTTTCTTCGTGGAGGCGGCTGCCAACGAGGCTTTCAACTCCGGGACCCTGGACATCAGCGGCGATACGGCGACGGACAGCCGCAGCGACATCCACCTGGCTTTTTGGGTGTGAGAGGAGGACTGAATGAGCATCTTGATCCGCTGGACGGACACCAACAGCATTGAGGACGGGCACCGCATCTACCGCTCCAGCTCGCCCATGGACCCCGAAGCCCTCCCGGCTCCGCTCGCGGAGGTCGGGCCGGGCGTCACGGAGTACGTGGACGAGACGGCGCTGCCCAACACCACGTATTATTACAGGGTTGCGGCTTTCCTCGCCGGGCTTCAGCAGGTAGGGGCCGAAATCCAGGTGACCAACGGGAACGCCCCGGGCCGCGCGAAGCTCATGTTGAGCGTGGATGAGCTGGAGGTCGGGCTGAACAACAACATGCTTCTGTCGGGAGACGCCCAGAGCGGAACCGACTTGCTTGAACTTTGAGAGGAAAGAACCATGGCAAACAAGACTATTGCTGACTTGGTCGCCGCCGGGACGATCACCGGCGATGAGCTGATTCACCTGATCCAATCCGGGAACAGTCGCAAGGCGACCCTGGACGAAATCGCTGCCGCCTTCGTGGGCCTGAACGTGGGTCAGGGGCTCGCCGCCCCGTTCCGCGGGGCGCTGGTTGGTCGGACCTCGGAGCTGACCGACTTCACCTTGCCTCTGCTCGTGCCCTGGCAGGTTGCTGAGTACGACACAGATGGTTTCTGGAACGCCGGAGCCACGACCCGCCTGACGGTTCCGGCGGGCGTCCAGAAGGTTCGCCTCAGCGGACAGGTGGAGGTGACGGGCTCCGCGACGGCCCACGGCTGCTATATGTCGGTGTACAAAAACGGCGGCGACAACTTCCGTGGAGTGCCGATCTGTTCCCGCCGGGACGGTTCCACGGGATTTACCAACAACATCTACTCTCTGCCCGCTTCTGCCCCGATCCCAGTTGTTGCAGGGGACTACTTCGAGTTGCGCCTGAACTTGAGTGGGCAGGCGGCGGCTATGAACGATGTAGTGAACAACCTTCGTTCCTGGTTCGCCATTGAAGTGGTCCAGGCGACGGCTTGAGGAGGCGATCATGGCTGAAGTCATTGTTGTATTGAAGTCGCCGGACCTCGCGGAGGAGTTCCTGGTGGACGCCCGGGCGGCGGGGATGAACCCCTTGCCCTTCCCGGGCCTCCCCCGCCACTTCCGCCTTCCGGGCGTCTCGCCGGTCGGGTTCCCGTTCGCCCACCATCCCGCGGTGGAGACGTGGGATGACGGGGAGGCGAAACTGACCCCGGCGGCGACCCAGAACGTGAGCCTCAATGCGGACATGATGGGGACGGGAGGCTGGGCCGCGGCCCGCTGTATCCGTCGCCGCGATCCTTGGGCACCCTCCCGGGCCTTCCCCCGCACTTCGACCTTCGACGCGAAGCGGACGGGCGCTGGCGTGGACATCTTCATCATCGACTCCGGGGTGGAGTACACGCACCCGGAGTTCGGTGGCCGCGTGAACCAGTACTGGCACCAATCCACCAGTTACGCGGTCGCGGAGTTAGACGGCTCCGGTCACGGTTCGCACTGCCTCGGGCTCGCCCTCGGGCGCACGGTCGGCATCGCCCGCGAAGCCCGCGGCCATTCCATGAAGTTCTACAACGCCAACTCGGGAGCGGGCGTGTCCAACGCGGTCGCCGCCATGGCGGCGATCTTGTCCCAGTACAACGCCCAAGCGGACGATGACCGCCCGGCGGTGATGTTCATGAGCTGGTCCGGCTTCACTAGCACAATCGACGCCGCGGTGACGGACATGATCAACGCGGGGATCGTCTGCTGCTATCCCGCGGGCAACGAGGCGACCGACATCACGGCCTCCGTGGTCCGCCCGGCGGAGTCGGACCCGGACACCATTGTGTGCGGCGGGATTCAGATGAATGACACCGCGTACTACACCCCCCGCACGACCACGGGCGAGTTCGGGACGAACTTCAGCCCGACTGACGTGGACATCCTCGCCCCGGCCCAGGTCACGATGAGCGTCAACCGGGCCTCCGCGGGCGGAGGCTATCGGACCGGCTCCGGGACCAGCTACGCGACACCGATGGTGGCGGGGGTGGTCGCCTGTATGCTCCAGGGCTACAAGCGGCTGACGACCCGCGCCCAGGTCCAGGCCGTGAAGCAGCGGCTGCTGGACAACGCAACGACCGGGGCGCTGAAGCCCCTGCGCAAGAAGGACGGAACGCTGTTTGACCTTCCTGACCGCATCCTTTATCTTGACCCAATGATCGAGTTCGAGGTGATCCCGGGCTTGGTCCCTCGGAACCCGTAACAGGAGAACAACATGGCATCGAAAACTGAAAACCGCTCCGGCCTCGTGTATGGTTGGGACTACGGCGAGAACGGCTGGAACGCGGGCATGGACGCGAACCTGCTGCGCATGGGCCGCTTCGGCTTCCATCTGTCCGTGAAGGACCGGGACCTGACCGCGCCCCCGGCGACCCCGGCGGCGGGCGACACCTACATTGTCGGAGCGGCGGCGACGGGCCTGTGGCAGGGCTATGACAACCAGATCGCGGTCTGGGACGCCACGACCAGCCTTTGGGCCTTCGCCAACCCCCGCCTGGGCTGGGTCGCCTACATCGAAGATGAGGAGAAGCTGTCAGCGTTCAAGGCGGCGGGCTGGTCCGCGGGCGTGGCGATCTAAAATTTGCCAAGTTGTTCGTTGGCCGCTAAAATAGTCACCCACGAACACCTTGGACAAGAAGGAGGACCGACCATGCCCTTGACGCCGGAGCAGGTTGAACAGATCGCCGTCAGCGCGGCGACTCGCGCGGCGACCCAGGCCGTGGAGAACGCCGCAGACCGCGCGGCGGAGAAGGTCGCAATGTCCCACGCGGAGCTGAACAGCGTGGTGGCCGAAGCCGTGAAGCAGACGTTGATGCAGCTCGGGGTGGACACGTCCGATCCGTTCGCCATGCAGAGGGACTTCCAACACCTCCGCCAGTGGCGCGAGTCCGGGGAGGACCTGAAGCGGAAGGGGACCGTTGCCCTGCTGGGCATCTTCTTCTCCGGTCTGGTCTCCCTGATCCTCATGGGCATCAATGAGTGGTTCCAAAAATGAGGATGCGCTTGGGCTACTTACCTTCACACCTGAAGAAGTATAGACCCCAAGCGCCATCGAAAGCCCAGCGCCGTAACAGCTCCGACACTCCTGCGCTTAGGTTACTTCACTTTCTCCAGTTCAGTTCTACTTCGCCCGATAAATCGCCGGGACCCCCTGCCCAGGGAGGCGACCGGCGACCGTTCCTGCTGTTCGGAGGCCGTCCGGGGGTTTAAGGTAAGTAAGTTAAGTAAGTTAAGAAGAAGAAGAAGAAGAATATATAAACCCCCAGCCCCGCTGGGCTTCCCTGCCTACTCCACTTCATACTTCTTCAGCACACGAAGTCGAGCGTTGGGCCCCCGTCCCAAGCGCACATGATTCTCCGCTCGCCTTCGTCGCCCAGCTGGGCTATACTTCCGGGCATCACTATGAGAAATGGAGCCACCCTATGGAATACCCCTTCAAGACCGAACCCTTCAACCACCAGCGTGAGGAGTGGTTGCGCTCCCGCGAAGAAGAAGCCCGCGCGATCTTCTGGGAACAGGGCACCGGCAAGTCCAAGCTGACCATCGACACCGCCTGCTGGCTCTGGCTCCGCGGGCTCATCGACGGCGTGCTGGTGGTCGCCCCGAACGGCGTGCACCGCAACTGGGTTGAGAAGGAAATCCCGGACCACGTACCCGATGAGGTGATCAAGCACGTCCGGGCCTTCCACTACCAGAGCCCGAAGGCCGACACCAAGTGGCACAAGCAGGCGGTCAAGGCCGTCATCGAGCACAAGGGCTTCGCCTGGCTCACCATCAGCTATGAAGCCTTCATGACCGCCTCCGGGAAGCGGGCGCTGATTGACTTCTTCGACAAGCGCCGCCTCCTGTACGTCCTGGATGAGGCGCACTACATCAAGACTCCGACCGCGGAGCGCACCAAGTCCATCCTCCGCTCCGCGAAGTACGCGCCATTCAGGCGGGTCCTGACCGGGACTCCGATTGCTCAGGGACCCTTCGACGCCTACAGCCAGATCAAGTTCTTGATTGACGACTACTGGAACAAGAACCAGCTGGGGACCTTCACGGAGTTCAAGCAGCACTTCGGCATCTGGAAGAAGGGCTGGAACCCGACCGCCTTCAACCCCAAGACCAAGAAGAACGATGGCAACGAGTATGACGTGCTGGTGGGCTATCGCCGCCTGGACGCCCTGAACAGCCTCCTTCAGCCCGTCTCCTCCCGCGTGACGAAGGATGACGTGCTGGACCTCCCGCCGAAGCTGTATAGCAAGCGGTTCTTCCCGATGACCCCGGAGCAGGGCAAGCTGTATCGCCAGTTGCGTGACGAGTACATCGTGTGGCTGGAGACAGGCGGGATTGAGCGGGACGCGGAAGCGGTCGCCGCGGAGCCGTCGCCGGACGCCTGCCCGACCTGCTTGGGCAAACGTCAGGTGGAGTTTGACGGCCTCATCATCTACCCCTGCCCCGACTGCGGAGACGCCCCTGACCTGGGCGCGGAGGGCACCACCCCGGTCATCGCCGCCCTCCCCATCACCCGGCTCCTCCGCCTCCAGCAGATCACCTGCGGCTACCTCCCGACCGACGATGAAGCGGAACCCGTGTACACAATCCCGGGGCCGAACCGTCGCCTGGACCTGCTCTGTGAGCTGATCGAGGAGTCCCAGCACAAGGTGATCGTCTGGGCCCGGTTCCAGATGGACATCACCCTGATCATGGACGCCCTCCGCGAGCGCGGCATCAGCGCGGTCCGCTATGACGGGCTGGTGAACGATGATGAGCGGGCGGACGCCAAGGCCCGGTTCCAGGGCGAGCGCCCCCTGTACCACAACGGACAGGTGGTTGGGCGCGAGGCCGTCCCGCCGGAGGAGCAGGCCCGCGTGTTCGTGGGCAACCCCGCGGCGGGGGCGACGGGTCTGACCTTGACGGCAGCCAAGACTGTCATCTATTATTCCAACAGCTTCAAGCTGATCGACCGCCTTCAGTCGGAGGACCGCGCACACCGGATCGGACAGACCAACAACGTGCTGTACATCGACCTCGTGGCTGAGGACTCCGTGGATGAGAATGTGGTGGAAGCGTTGAGGAACAAATTCAACGTGGCGAGCCAGATCACCGGCGACCGCCTCAAAGACTGGTTGTGAGACTACTATGAGCCGTGTATTTGTTGTACAGAACCAACACCGCTGGGACCGCGACAAGCAGCGGTTCGAGCCCAAATTCAACCTCGCCCCGGCGGAGGAGTTCGGTGAGCTGGTGTACTTGCTCAGCCCGACCGCGGCCCCCTTCCGCCCGGAGCCAATCATTGATGAGCTGAAGGAGAAGCTGGCCGACTTCGGGCAGGGGGACCACCTCCTGCTCGTGGGCAATCCGGTCCTGATCGGGTTCGCCGTCGCCATCGCCGCGGACGCCAATGACGGGGACGTGTCCATGCTCCAGTGGAGCGGCAAGGACCACCGCTACATCGCGGTGGACGCCTCGGGCCTCTTTACTTCTTCCGATTGACCGGCTATACTTCTTCAGCGTGATTGGGATACCCCCTCACCGAAGAAACGGAGAATCACATGTCAAGTGAAAACGCATACCTGGACTATGTCCAACCTCAGACCGCCGGTGGCGAACTGAGCCAACTCACTCAGCTGGCCGAACAACAGGCCGCTGCCCAGTCGAAGGTCGCAGACCTCGAAGCCCAGCTCAACAAGGCCCGCGAAGAACTCCGCGGCATCGCGGAGCGCCAGGTGCCCGAACTCATGGACCAGATCGGCATTGGCGAGTTCAAGACCACCACCGGCCTGAAGATCAAGATTGACGAGACGATCCGCGCCAGCATCCCGAAGGCCAAGGCCCCGCTCGCATTCGCCTGGCTCAAGCAGAACGGCCACGCCGCGATGATCAAGCGCGTGGTCGCCGTCGCATTCGGCAAGGGCGAGGACGAGAAGGCTGACGAACTGCGCCAGCGTCTCGCGGACGAGTTCGAGGTGGACGACAACGCCAGCGTCCATCCTTCGACCATTGCCGCTTTCGTCCGCGAGAAGCTGCGTGAAGGCGAGGAAGTCCCCCTGGACCTGTTCGGGGTCCATCGTCAGCGCGTGTCCAAGATCGAAGTGTGACCAGAATGCCGGAGGACGGCCCCGGGCCTTCCTCCCGACCGAACCGCCCCGCGGGTGACAGCGGGTACAGCCGGTGAGACGGCAGGGCTATTCGACCGGGGGCCCAATCGACCCGCTCACATTGAACCGAAGGAGCCACACCATGGCCAAGACCGATAGCAAGACCACCGATGTCGCAGTGAAGGAACAGAACACCGCAATGGCGGAGTATGGCGCATATGCCGACTACGCGGGCGCGGGTTTCGAGAACCAGACCAGCGATGACTACAGCATCCCGTTCCTCCAGATTCTTCAGGCCCTCAGCCCGCAGCTCCAGGAGAACGACAGCCTGCGCCAGGGCATGATCCTGAACACCGTGACCGGCGAAGTCTGGGACGGCAAGAAGGGCATCGCCTTCGTCCCGGCGACCACCCAGCACGTGTACGTGGAGTGGAAGCCCCGCAATGCGGGCGGCGGTTTCGTGGGCATCCACGAAGTCAACAGCGATCTGGTGAACCACGCCAAGGCCGCGTCCGCGGAGTATGGCAAGTACAGCACCCCGGACGGCAACGAGCTGATCGAAACCTTCTATGTGTACGGCATCGCGCTGGATGATGACGGCAACGCCTCGGAAGCGGTCCTGGCCTTCAGCTCCACGAAGATCAAGAAGTACAAGGGCTGGATGACCAAGGCCAAGACCATCCAGATTCCGCTGCCGGACGGTCGCCGCATTCCGGCTCCGCTGTTCGCCCACCGCTACCGCCTCAAGACCGTGAGCGATAAGAACAACAAGGGCCAGTTCTTCAACTGGGACGCCATCGCCTTCGACGGCGAGAACGCCCAGCAGGCTCGCCTCCTGCCCGACGACCCGCTGTTCCAGTCCGCCGTGAACACCAAGTCGATGATCGAGCAGGGCAAGGCCCGCGCTGCCTATGAGTCGCAGGCTCCGGGCTCCGCGGACGAAGAAGCCCAGGGCGCAGGCGGCGGCAAGCCGGTGTTCTGATCTACCGGGAGGACCGACCCGGACGGCCCGCCCCCTCGGGCCGTACCTTCAGGGGGCCTTCGTGGCCCCCTTCTTTTCATCAGAAACGGAGAACGATCATCATGTGGAGTCCGCAACAGCAGACCGCGCTGGACCGGGTTGGGCGGTGGCTCAAGACCCGGGACAAGCCCGTGTTCCAGCTCGCCGGGTACGCCGGAACCGGCAAGACCACCATGGCCAAACACCTCGCCGCGACCGTCAACGGTCCCGTGTACTTCGCCGCCTACACCGGCAAGGCCGCTCACGTCCTCACGAAGTCCGGGGCGACCAACGTGAGTACCATTCACAAGCTCATCTACACGCCCAAGGACAAGTCGCAGCAGCGCCTGAAGGAACTCCAAGCGGAGCGGGCGCGGCTCCTCACTCACAAGCCCGTCCCGGAAACCCTCGTGGAGAAGGTCGATGCGGCGATCAAGGCGGAGCAGATCAACCTCGCCCGCCCGATGTTCCAGCTCAACACGGAGTCGCCCCTGTTCGAGGCCGCGCTGCTCGTGGTGGATGAGTATTCCATGATTGACGAGCAGATGGGGGAGGACTTGCTCAGCTTCGGTTGCCCGATCCTCGCCCTGGGCGATCCCGGACAGCTCCCGCCCGTGGGCGGCACCCCCTTCTTCAAGAACAAGCCCGACATCCTGCTCACGGAGATTCACCGCCAGGCCCAGGACAACCCGATCATCTGGATGTCCAAGGAGGTCCGCGAGGGCCGCGTGCTCCGCCCCGGCGACTACGGTGCCAGCCGCGTGATTCCCTATGGCCGCCTGCCACGCGAAGAACTCCGGGACATGGTACTGTCCACTGACCAGCTCCTCGTTGGCAGGAACGCCACGAGAATCACGAGCAACGGACGTGCCCGGGAACTCCTCGGGCGGACGAACGCCCTGCCCCAGGAAGGCGACAAGCTGGTGTGCCTCCGCAACAACCACGAGGTGGGCCTGCTCAACGGCCAGCCCTGGAAGGTCCGCCGTGACACGATCTTCGACGGCGACTATGTCATCATGGACATCGAAGGCGAGGACGGCGCGAAGGTCGAAGTCAGCGCCCACCCCCACTACTTCCACGGCAACAAGCCGGAGTATTGGGAGCGGAAGGACGCGGAGGAGTTCGACTATGGTTATGCGCTCACCGTCCACAAGTCGCAGGGCTCCCAGTGGAACAACGTCCTGCTGTTTGATGAGTGGTACGGGAAGGACCGGAAGGAATGGTTGTACACCGCCATTACCCGGGCCGCGGAACGCATCGACCTCGTTATGATGTAGCACAAGAACAGGAGCAACGATATGATAGAAAGCCCTCAACCCTTCAAGGAGACTCGCAAAATGCACGGTCCTCAAGTACCCTACTCACAAGAACTACACGCCCAGAAGTACCGCGGCAGCGGCGAGTCCTTCCGCGAGGCCATGAACCGGATCGCCGCGGCCCTGAAGGACGATGACCAGCACTTCGCGGACTTCCGGGACGCCCTCCTGGGCGTGCGCTTCCTGCCCGCCGGTCGCATACAGTCCGCGATGGGCTCCACCCGCCAGGTGACGCCGTACAACTGCTACGTCTCCGGGACGATCAACGACAGCTTCGTGGACGGCGAAGGCTCCATCATGGTCCGGGCCGCGGAAGCCGCAGCCACGATGCGGATGGGCGGCGGGATCGGCTATGACTTCAGCACCCTCCGTCCTCGCGGCGACCTGATCCGCAAGCTCCAGTCCCACTCCTCCGGCCCCATCAGCTTCATGCACATCTTCGACGCGATCTGCAAGTGCGTCGCCTCCTCCGGCCATCGCCGCGGAGCCCAGATGGGGGTGATGCGCGTGGACCATCCCGACATCGAGGAGTTCATTCACGCCAAGCAACCCGGGAAGGACGTTCAGCCGCTCTGGGACCTCGTGGCCGAACTCCCGGAGGGAGCCCAGAAGCAGCAGTTGGTCATGTCCCTTCAGCAGACCCTGAAGCTGACCGGCTTCAACGTCTCCGTCGCCATCACCGACAAGTTCATGGAGTGCGTCGCCTCCGGCGAGCCGTTCCCCCTCACCTTCGAGGGCCGGACCTACCGCGAAGTGGACGCCCGGGCGCTGTGGGACGCGATCATGCGCGGGACCTGGGACTGGGCGGAGCCCGGGGTGCTGTTCATCGACGCGATCAACCGCATGAACAACCTCTGGTACTGCGAGACCATCGCCGCCACGAACCCCTGCGGTGAGCAACCGCTCCCGCCCTACGGTGCCTGCTTGTTGGGCTCCTTCAACCTGGTCAAGTACATCTTCAAGGACGGCGTGGGCCGCTACGCCTTCGACTGGGACCAGTACCGCGAGGACATCCCGCAGGTGGTCCGCGCGATGGACAACGTGGTTGATCGCGCGATCTACCCGCTGCCGCAACAGAAGCAGGAAGCCAAGGACAAGCGCCGCATGGGCCTCGGGATCACCGGCCTGGCCAACGCTGCCGAAGCCCTGGGCCATGAGTACGGTTCGCCCGCCTTCCTCGCCTTCGAGGCGGAGGTGCTGGACACGCTGCGTGATGAGTCCTACCTGGCCAGCGCCCACATCGCCAAGGTCAAGGGCTCCTTCCCGAAGTTCGACAAGGACAAGTACCTGCAGGGCCAGTTCATCAAGACCCTCCGCGAGGACGTGCGGGACGCCATCGCCAAATACGGCATCCGCAACTCCCACCTCACTTCCATCGCCCCGACCGGGACCATCAGCCTGTGCGCCGACAACGTCAGCTCCGGGATTGAGCCGGTGTTCGCCTACAGCTTCGACCGCACCGTGATCGAGTTCAGCGGCCCGCGGGTGGAGACGGTGGAGGACTACGGTGCCCGCGTGTTCGGGGTCCGCGGCAAGGCTTGCTCCCGCGTCACCGTCCAGGAACACGTCGCCGCCCTGACCGTCGCCGCCCAGCGGGTCGATTCCGCGGTGAGCAAGACCTGCAACGTGCCTTCCGACATCAGCTGGGAGGACTTCAAGAACGTGTACGTGAGCGCCTGGGAAGGCGGGGCGAAGGGCTGCACCACCTTCCGCTTGGGCGGGAAGCGGTCGGGCATCCTCGTGGTGAAGGATGACGGCGGCGAGCCCGAAGCGGACGCCCAGGCGGAGGAGCCGGCAAGCCAGTGCCGCATCGACCCGGCCACGGGTCGCCGTGAGTGTGAGTGAGTGAGGGAAGGGGCGAGCAACTAGGGGTTTTCCCTGAAAGTCAAAAAAGTTGCCCGCCCCACTTTACTTCTTCGGGATGCGCCACTATACTTCTTTCAACGGTCGAGCAAACGCAAGACCGCTCAACCCAGAAAAGGAGCCTGTCATGAACACCACCGCCATCAACTTCAACAACGTCGCCTACACCGAAGCCTCCCTGAACGAGCTGTCTGGCCCGGCCCTGGTCGAGCTGTACAACGAGGTCATCGGCACCTTCCGCAACGGCGAGTCCGTCCAGAACGTCCGCCGATTCGCTGACAAGAAGTCCGCCGTGTCCCGCACCTGGAAGATGCTTCAGCGGTACGCCGAAGCCCACCCGGAAGTTGAGGCGGAGCCGGTGAAGGCCGAACCCCAGAAGGTCGAAACCGTGAACGAAACCGCAACCCCCGCCCCCGTCGCTGCTCCGAAGGCCCAGAAGGCTCCGAAGTCCGCGGAGGAGAAGAAGGCCCGCGCCCCGCGCGGCACCAACCTGGTCGCCCCGGGCCACGCCCCGATCCCCTGCCGCGAGGGCTCGAAGCAGGCCATGCTCCTGGACATGCTGTCCCGCCCCAACGGTGCGACCATGGCCGAACTGATCGAAGCCCTGAGTGGCGGCAACAAGCCCTGGACCGAAGCCACGGTGCGCTCCGGCTTCGGCTGGGACATGAAGCTGAAGGGCTACGGGGTCCGCTCCGCCTTCGACGCGGACGGCACTGAGCGGTTCCACATCGTGGTCCCGGAAGGCCACGCGATCACGGCCCACAAGCCGCTGAAGTCCGCCCCGAAGGCTGACGCCCGCCAGACCCGCCTGGCCGTCTAACAACAACCAGCCCCGGAAAACCGGGGCTTATCACGAGACTTGTACAATGAGCAGAAACTACCCCCGGCTGGACATCGAGACGTTGGGCCGCCACCTGATCACCACCGGCGATCTGGACCCCATCTACACGGCCCTGGTTCGGGCGGAGCAGGCGGGGGACTTCTCCGTGCCGCAGCTCTGCCGTTGGCTCCTCGCATATTGGTGCTTCTACCACGCCGGTGTCGCCTCCTTCCTCAGCGAGAAGGAGGGCGAGGAGTTCTGGCACTGGATGATGGTCGCGGCCCGCAACGAGGAGGAGACGCCCGCCGGAGGACGCTGGCCCCGGGGACACGAGCGCCGCCACTACAGGGCCAAGATCGCCGTGGACTCCGTGACCTCCATCCAGGCCCGCTACGGCGACCGCCCGGAGAACATGGCCCTGTACGTGGGAGCCCGGGCGACGGAGGATGATCGCCTGCCCTTCCGCACCGTCTCCGCCCGCGCCCAGGAGCACAACGGCTTCGGTCCGTGGATCGGCTTCAAGATCGCGGACATGATGGACCGGGTGATGGAGGTCCCGGTGGACTTCGACAACGCCGCCGTGTTCATGTTCAAGGACCCGGAGAAGGCCGCGATGATGCTGTGGGAGCAGCGCGAGGCTCACAAGTACCCGGAGAACGCGAAGCCCAAGCGCGAGGCGATCCTGTCCGGGGTCGCGGACTACCTGATTGGGCGGTTCGCGGACCTCGCAGCCCCGCCCTTGAGCGACCGCCCCGTGAACATCCAGGAAGTCGAGACGGTCCTGTGTAAATGGAAGTCCCACATGAATGGCCATTACCCGCTCTGGAACGACATCCGGGAAATCAACGGCGGGCTCGAACCGTGGGCGGGCCGCTGCTCCGCCGCGCGGGCCTTCCTCAACCACATGCCCAAGGAGCAGTGAGATGATCGTCAACAACACCCCGGTCGAAACCTATGAGCTCAACGGGGTCCCGATCCTCGTGAAGCGGGAGGACCTGTGCGCCCCGCTCCCGGGTCCGTCCTTCAGCAAGATTCGCGGAGTTGTAGCCCATATCAAGAACCGGCCTGAGACCACCATCGGCTGTCTGGACACATACCACTCGAAGGCGGGCTGGGCGGTCGCCTACGTCTGCCAGCAGCTCGGGAAACAGGCCGTGGACTACTGGCCCCGCTTCAAGCGCGACGGGGCCGCGGACGCCCCGCGCGTCCAACAGCAGCACGCTCGCCAGCTCGGGGCGGACCTCGTGGACATCCCGGCGGGCCGCTCCGCGATCCTGTACCATACGGCCAAGAAGCACCTGCGGGAGAACTACCACGACAGCTACCTGATGCCGAACGCCCTGAAGCTCCCGGAGTCGATCACGGAGAACGCCGCGGAGGCCGTCCGCACCGCCCCGCACCTCCCGGACTCCGGGACCCTGGTCATCAGTATCAGCTCGGGGACGGTCGCCGCCGGGGTGCTCAAGGGCTTCGAGGAGGCGGGCCTGCTCCGCAACTACAACGTCATCCTTCACATGGGTTACTCGCGGAGCCAGGACGCCACCCGGGAGTACATCGAGAAGGCCGCGGGACTGACCTTGGGCGACCGGATCAAGTTCATTGACGAGGGCTACGGGTACGCGGACGCGGCCCCCAAAAGTGCGACGGCACCATTTCCTTGCAACAAGTTCTATGACTTGAAGGCGTATCATTGGTTGTCCGCTCGGGACCCGGAGGAGGTACGGGCCTGGGGGCCTGTAGTGTTTTGGAACATCGGTGACGACTGATACACTATTCATCACTTTACTTATTAGCCGTTAGGCACTAGACTTTTTCTCATGAAGACAGACATCCAGAAGTTTGAAGAACGATACCTGCCGGAACCCAACAGTGGCTGTTGGCTTTGGGTCGGGGCGTCTGTGAACGGCGAGAAGGGTCATTTCAGGATGCGGGGACGCGAGTGGATTGCGAGCCGCGCCGCCTGGGAGTTATACCGCGGACCGATCCCGGAGGGGGCCTATATACTCCACCACTGCGATAACCCGTGGTGCGTGAACCCGGACCACCTGTATGTCGGAACGCAGACGGATAATATGCAGGACGCCAAGAGGCGGAACCGGCTAGTCACCCCCGGGGGTTGGAACAAGGGGCTTGAAATGCCTTCCGTTCGAGACTTCGCCCGGGATCGTTCGAGAACCCCTGATGGGAGATTTACTGATGCAATCTGAGTTTGACCACAAGCAGTGGCTGGAAGGCGATACTGGGGAAGCGGCCCAGGAAGCCTACCGCTATTTCATGCGCCCGGACCCGAACCAACGGGAGTTCCTGGGCCCAATCGAGGAGGAGGAGGACCCGCTGACCGGCATGCGCGCGAAGTTCCGCATGGCGAAGGTGGGGATGGTCCGCAACGCGAAGGATGACGACAAGAAGGAGGTCAAGGTGTATCTTGGCTTCAATGACGTCACATACCTCCCGCATATCCGCATCCCGAACGCCAAGCCCCTTCAGGGCTGGTACCAGGACAAGCACAACGACAAGCGAGGCTCCCGCGCCCGCCCCTGCTTCAGCGAGGCGATCCTGACGGAGCCGTATGGGGGCTATTGCACCGTGGGCTGCGCCTTCTGCTACGTCAACAGCGGGTTCCGGGGCTATCGCGGCACCGGCCTCATCAGCGTCCCGGTGAACTACGGCGATCAAGTCCGCAACATGCTGTCCAAGACCCGGACCAGCGCCGCGGGCTACTTCTCCAGCTTCACGGACCCCTTCCTGCCGATTGAGGACGTGTACCACAACACCCAGCAAGGGGCGGAAGCCTTCGTGGAGTCGGGCCTGCCCATCTTCTTCCTGAGCCGTCTCAGCTATCCGTCCTGGGCCATCGACCTCCTGAAGCGGAACACCTACAGCTACGCCCAGAAGTCGCTGAACACCGGCAACGACCGCGACTGGCACAAGCTGTCCCCCGGGGCCATTTCCCTCCAGGACCATATTGACGAAATCGCGGAGCTGCGCCGTCAGTGCATCTACACGTCCATTCAGGTGAATCCGGTGGTCCCGGGGATCGTGACCCATGACGACATCCGCCACCTGTTCGAGCGCCTGGCCGCGGTCGGAAACAACCACGTGATCGTGAAGTTTGTCGAGGCGGGCTACAGCTGGGCACCGGCGATGATCGAACGCCTCCACAAGCGGTTCGGGCCGGAGCGCACCAAAGCCTTCACGGACCTGTTCACGGAGAACCAGGCCGGAGCCCAAAAGACCATCGCGGAGCCGTACCGGGTCGAAGCCCACCAGCTGTACCGGAAGTGGGCGACGGAGCTGGGCATGACCTACGCGACGTGCTATGAGTACCGCCGCGGGAAGCCCGGAACCGGCGAACCGGCCTGGCTTTCGATGGGCCGCGAAATGATCACCGCGGACCAGTGCCACGGCCAGCGCGTCCCGATGTTCACCCGGACCGATCTGGGCCAGCCCTTCCAGGAGGTCAAGGAGTGTGCCCCCACCGGCTGTCTCCACTGCGCGGACGACAACGAGGGCAAGCCCCGCTGCGGTTCGGAGCTGTTCGGGGCGGCGAAGGCTCTGCGCTCGCCTGACTTCAAGAAGATCGTGGAACCGACCCCGCCGGAGGAGGACGGCGGCGAGCGCAAGATCATCCCGATCACGCAGATTGACTGAGCAACCCGGGCGGGGCTCCGGCTCCGCCGTTTTCAACTGAAATGGAGAACCAAGATGAAGTACATCAACGTGCGGGGCTGTAACGGCTCCGGCAAGACCACCCTGCTGCGCTGCCTGGCCCGCGATCCGCTTTGCCGCGTCATCAACGTCATCGTCCCGGACCACAAGCCGATCCCGGTGACGTATGCCCCGGACGGCATCGCCATCATCGGGGACTACACCCCCACCGCCGCCGGAGCGACCACCGCCGGTCTGGACCGGATCAAGACCCAAGCCGCGGCCAAGGCCGTCGCGGAGCTGGTTGGGCGGGACCCGGACGTGAAGGCGGTCCTGTTCGAGGGCGTGGTGGTCAGCACCATCTACGGTCCGTGGCAGGAGTGGTCGAAGGCGAACGGCGGAATGATCTGGGCCTTCCTGGACACGCCGCTCGAAGTCTGCCTGAAGCGCATCCAGGAGCGCAACGGCGGGAAGCCCATCAAGGAGGACCAGGTGGCCGACAAGCACCGCACCATCGCCCGGGTCCGCGAGAAGGCCCTGGCGGACGGCGAGACGGTCCGCGACATCCACTGGGAGACGGCCCTGAAGGACATCAAGGCCGTCATCGAGAACTTGGGCTGAGGACCCCGACTATGACCACGCCCCGCATCAACGACATCGCCGCCTTCATGAAGGCCCGGCACGACATCTACTTGGACCGCAAAGCCGGGAAGCCCGGCCCCTGGACCGCGGACCCGGTTCTGCGTGATGGTCGGTTCTGTAACATCTTCCGCGAGCTGGACACCGTGACGATCTGGATTGACCAGAACATCCGCCAGCCCTACGCGGACCACCCGCACCTCTGGTTCATGCTCGCCGTCGCCCGCTACATCAACTGGCCGGACACCCTCCGCTACCTGATGGACGAAGCGGAGCCGGGAACCTGGCCCGATGAGGAGGGCTTCGAGCCCGCGAAGCTGACGAAGGCCCTGGAGGACTACGCCGCCGCGGGCAACAAGGTGTACACAGGAGCCTACATGATCCGCGCGGAGTCCGACCCCTCCAAGGAGTGGTACAGCTGGACCAAGCACCGCTACATCGCGGAGATTGTCCTGGGCCGTCTCTGGGAGGACCGCGAGGAATGGCAGCGGATGCTGGAAACCACTCCGGGCGTCCTCCGGTCCTTCAACCGGCTCGAAACCGTCTGGGAGAAGTTCCAGCAGCAACGCTACATCGGCTGGGGTCCGTTCATGGCCTATGAGGTGGTGACCGACCTCCGCCACACCCGCTACCTGCGCAACGCCCCGGACATCTGGGCTTGGGCCAACGCCGGTCCCGGGGCGATCCGCGGGCTCAACCGCCTGTATGGGCGCGACCTCGCCGCGAAGCCCCGCCCGGAGCAGACGAACGCGGAAATGTTCAAACTCATGAAGGAGCTGAACGCCCTGGATGAGCCGGGCTTCAACGCGACCTTCGGGGAGCCCTGTGACGTCAACCCCCGCTTTGAGATGCGGGACATCGAGCACTCACTTTGCGAGTTCGCAAAGTGGGAACGGGGTTATACTAGGTCCCGTTATGACTGGACCAAAGCACAGCCTTTGTGAATAAACATGAAACGTCGTTTTGACAAATTCTACGGCTACTGGTGGGTGAAACTCCCGGACGGAAAGTGGAAGCGCGAGCACCACTATGTCTGGGAGTCTCACGGCAACTCCCCGGTTCCTCGGGGGTACGTCCTCCACCATCGGGACGAAGACAAGACCAACAACGACTATCAAAACCTGCAATTGCTCACACGGGCGGAGCACGCGAAGCTACATGGCAAGGGGCGGGCGGTGACTGAAGAAATCCGTCAAAAGATGCGTGCGGGAGCCTCCCGCCGCGTCTCGGACCCGGAACACCGGCGGTTGCTGAGCGAACGCGCCAAGGCCCAACACGCAGCCGGGAAGCTCGGACGGGCAACCTGGACGGAAACCAGTGACCCCGGCAAAGAAGTCTGGAGTCAAGTGGGACGGCTACAAACCGACCGACTACGCAAAATGGCTGCTCAAACCTCCTCGGAGGAAATGCGCCGCAGGTCCTATCAACGCAAGATATTTGTGGAAAAGGAACAATCAGCATGAAAGTCATCAAGACCCGCAACGTACAACAGGCCCTCCCGGAGGCCCTGTATCAACTGTCCTTCGAGGGCGTCCGCCGCGACTCGCGCAACGGCCCCGTGTTCATGTTCCCGGAACCCGTCACCACCGTGTACCTCCGCCCGGCGGAGCGCGTGCTGTTCTGGGCGGAACGGGACGCCAACCCCTTCTTCCACCTGATGGAAAGCCTCTGGATGCTGGGCGGACGCAATGACGTGGAGTACGTTGCCCGCTTCGTGGATCGCGTGCGCAGCTACTCGGATGACGGCGTGACCTTCCACGGGGCCTACGGCTTCCGCTGGCGCCAGCACTTCTTCGAGGACCAGCTGCCCAAGATCATCGCCGCCCTGAAGGCGAACCGCGATGACCGCCGCCAGGTCCTGTCGATGTGGGACGCGGACGCGGACCTGGGCCGCCAAGGCAAGGACCTCCCGTGCAACCTTCAGGCCATCTTCCAGATCGCCTGCGACGGTCGCCTGGACATGACCGTGACCAACCGCTCCAACGACCTGATCTGGGGAGCCTACGGGGCCAACGCGGTCCACTTCAGCTACCTCCATGAGTACGTCGCCCGGAGTGTCGGGGTTGAACAGGGCATCTATCGCCAAGTCAGCGCCAACTTCCACGCCTATGAGGAGGTGCTGGACAAGGTCGCCCCGCTCGCGGAACTCGCCGCCAACCCGATGACCGGGAAGGAGACGCCCGACCCCTACGCCGCCGGGATCGCGGAGCCCTACCCGCTGATGTCCACGGACCCGGAGGAGTGGAACCAGGAGCTGATGATGTTCCTGAGCGAGCCGGACGCCGTGGGCTTCCGTGACCACTTCTTCCGTCGCGTGGCGATCCCGATGCTCAAGGCCCACCAGGCTTTCAAGAAGGTATCCAACCCCTCCCGCTTCGACGCCGCCTTGGCGGAGCTGGACAACGTCGCCGCCACCGACTGGAAGCTGGCCGGGGTGGAATGGATCGAACGCCGCCGCGCCGCCTTCGAGGCTCGCAAGGCCCGGGCGATGGACGATGGCGTGGCGTATGAGTGAGGAGACGGAACAATGGGAAGCCTGATGAGCAAGATTCATGACGAGGAGCGCGAGGCGGAGGAGCTGAACCGCCGCGCCGCCCGCCCGCTCCTGACCCGGATCGCCGCGACCCGGGAGGCCGGGACGGTCCGCCGGTGTCACATCGTTCCGCACCACGGTCAGTACAACATCGCCCAGCACAGCTACGGGGCCGTGAGCCTCCTGCTGCTGCTCCACCCGAACCCGTCGCTGAACCTGATCAAGGCGGTCCAGTGGCACGACTGCGCGGAGCGGTGGTTGGGCGACATCCCGGCCCCGGCGAAGTGGACCCACTCCGAACTCGGGAAGGTGTATGAGGAGGCGGAACGCCGCGTGCGGGCGACCATGGGCCTGCTCCCGGGCCTTCTCCCTGACGAGGAGGACTGGTTGAAGGCCGTGGACACCCTCGAACTGTGGCTGTGGTGCCGGGAGGAAGAAGCCCTGGGCAACGAAGCGGTCACGGCCATGCGGAGGGCATGCGAGGCGGTGACGGAGAAGCGGGGCCTGGAGGGTAGCCTGCCCGAACCCGTCCGCGCCTTCTACGTGGCAGCGAAGCACCAGCCGCATCGCCGTCTCTCGGACTTCTTCGAGGAGGTGGTGCGCGATGGACTTGGAGAAGCTGCGACGTGATTGGGCGGAGGACCCGCAGCTGAAGTTCTACGCCTTCGACACGGTGGAAGAACTCGCTGCGCACCTCCGCAAGGTCCATACAGATATGATGAACGGGGAGCACGGGTGTTTTGGGTACTTGTACCGCCAGCAGACACTCCGGCTCCGGGAACTGATGAAGGAGTTACAAGATGAGCGTGAACGAAAAGCAAGTGGGCGGTGAGCACTACCGCTCGCCCGTCCAACACTGGGACTACGTGGAGCTGAACGGCCTCCGCTACACCGAAGGCTGCGCGACCAAGTACGCGACCCGCAACCGCAAGAAGCACGAGGACCCGCGCCAGGACCTTGAGAAGGCGATCCACTACGTGGAGAAGGTCCAGGACCTGTACCGCAACGGGGTCCTGCTGCCCCGCTCCGCCCCCGTGGTCATTACCCCGGACGCCTTCGCCGCCGCGAACGGGCTGACGGAGGACGAAGCCGAAGTGGTCCGCATCCTCACCTTCTGGGAGGCCGACCCGGAGCTGACTGCGGCCCTGAACCTCCTGCGCAAGATGATTGAGGAGGTGTCTAAATGAAGGACAAGTTCAAATTGTACCTCGGCGATTGCATAGAGGTGATGGCAGGGCTGTCGGATGGGTCGGTGGACCTGACTGTCACAAGCCCGCCATATGACAACTTGCGCACATACAACGGCACCATGAATGATTGGACGCCGGAGAAATGGCAGGCAATCATCCGCGAACTGTTCCGCGTCACCAAGCAAGGCGGCGTGGTCGTGTGGATCGTGGGCGATGCCACGATCAATGGCAGCGAGACGGGGACCAGCTTCCGTCAGGCTTTGTATGCGATGGAGTGTGGGTTTAATCTGCATGATACGATGGTGTGGTGCAAGCCCAACCCAATGCCTGGCGGCTCGTTCGACCAGTATCAGGCAGCACACGAATTCATGTTTGTCTGGAGCAAGGGCAGACCGAAAGCAGCCAACATCCTCAGAGAGCCGTGCAAACACGCCGGAGCCACTCGCGGGCGAAAGGGTTCATCTGGTGTCAACGGATGGAAGGCTACAGGAGGGGTGAGGATTGTTCGCGATACCAAACGGCGGCCCAATTTCTGGCTAGTATCGACGTCTGCGAATGGCAAAGGTCATCCCGCCGTATTCCCCGAATCCCTCGCCCGCGACCACATCCTAAGTTGGTCCAACGAAGGCGACACGGTTCTTGACCCGTTTCTCGGCTCAGGCACGACGGGCAAGATGGCGATCCTTGAGGGCCGCCGGTTCATCGGCATCGAGCGCGAACCCAATTATTTCCAAATTGCCCAGAACCGCATCCAACGGGAATTTGACGGGGATGGTGTCTAAATGAAGGACAAGTTCAAATTGTTTCAAGGTGATTGCCTTGAGGTGATGCGCGATATGCTGTCGGACGGGTCGGTGGACCTGACCGTCACAAGCCCGCCATATGACAACCTGCGGACATACAACGACACACTGAACGATTGGACGCCTGAGAAATGGCAGGCCATCATCCGCGAGTTGTTCCGCGTGACCAAGCAAGGCGGCGTGGTCGTGTGGATCGTGTGCGATGCCACGATCAATGGCAGCGAGACGGGGACCAGCTTCCGTCAGGCTTTGTATGCGATGGAGTGTGGGTTCAATCTGCATGACACGATGATATGGAGAAAGACCAACCCACCTCCTCAAGTAAAGAGTGGCCGCCGCTACACTGCTGCATTTGAGTACATGTTTGTTTGGTCCAAGGGTGCACCAGCGTCGTTCAATGTCTTGGAGATTCCAACCAAAAACACAGGCGCCCCTTCGGGGGTCAATACGCAAAGAAGTGCTGATGGGTCTTATCAGTCGCGCCGGACCGAAGCGCGCAAGGGTAAGGTAGTTAAGGCTACTAAGCCTATGCAAAATGTGTGGGACAAAGCAAAACAGGGTCAGGGCGCGTTGCATCCGGCGCAATTCCCCGAAGCACTCGCACGCGATCACATCCTGAGCTGGTCCAACCCCGGCGACACGGTGTTTGACCCGTTCCTCGGCAGCGGCACGACGGGCAAGATGGCGCTCCTCGAGGGCCGCCGGTTCATCGGCATCGAACGCGAACCCAATTATTTCGACATCGCCAGGAACCGCATTCAACGGGCATTTGACGGGGAGGGCTCATGATGCAGCCACCCCTGTTCACGACCGTCTCCAGCGACTGGGTGGCCCCGGACCTCAACACCCTCCCCTCGTGGGAGGGGGCCAAGCGGGTCGCCATCGACTGCGAGACGCGGGACCCGGACCTGCGCAAACTCGGGCCGGGGGCGGGCCGTCGCCCGAACAGCTACATCACCGGCATCAGCTTCGCAATCGAGGACGGCCCGGGCGGGTACTTGCCCATCAGACACGAAGGCGGGGGCAACCTCCCGCTGGAGGGCGTGCTGGCCTACCTCCGCGCCCAGGCAAAGGTGTTCACCGGCGACCTCGTGGGGGCCAACCTCCCGTATGACCTGGACTTTCTCGCCGGGGACGGCATCGAGTTCGAGCGGGTCCGCTACTTCCGCGACATCCAGATCGCTGACCCGCTGATCTGCGAACTCCACGACAGCTACAGCATGCAGGCTATCGCGGAGCGGTGGGGCTTCCACGGCAAGGACGAAGCCCTGCTGCGCGCCGCCGCGGTCGATTATGGGATTGACCCGAAGAAGGACATGTGGATGCTCCCGGCCAAGTTTGTCGGGAAGTACGCGGAGGAGGACACGCGCCTGCCTCTGAACATCCTCCGCCGTCAGGAGCGGGAGATTGATGAGCAGGACCTCTGGGGCGTGTACAATCTGGAGTCCAAGCTGCTCCCGATCCTCACGGGCCTTCGCCGCCGGGGCGTCCGAATCGACTGCGACCGACTGGACATGATTGAGCGTTGGGCGCTGGAGAAGGAGACGGAGGCCCTGGCCCAAGTCCGGTCGATCACCGGCCACCGGATCGCCGTGGGCGATGTCTGGAAGCCGGAGGTGATCGCCCCCGCCCTCGAACACATCGGCATCAAGCTGAACAAGACCTCCCAGGGCAAGCCCAACATTGACAAGGAGCTGCTGGGCTCAATCGACCACCCCGTGGCGGACGCCCTCGAACGCGCCCGGAAGGTGAACAAGCTGCGCACGACCTTCGCCAGCTCCGTCCGGGACCACATGGTGAACGGTCGCCTCCACGGGACGTTCAACCAGCTCCGCCGCCAGAAGGATGACGAAAGCGACGGGACCGCGGGCGCTGCCTACGGGCGACTGTCCAGCGAACACCCGAACCTCCAGCAGCAACCGGCTCGGGATGAGTTCGCCATGATGTGGCGGGCCATATACCTCCCGGAGGAAGGCCAACACTGGGCGTCCAACGACTACAGCCAGCAGGAGCCGCGCATGGCGGTCCACTACGCCTGCTTGGCGAAGGACCTGATTGGGCACCAAGCCTGGCTGTCCGCAATCGAAGCCCGGGACAAGTACCGCAACGACCCGAACACCGACAACCACCAGATGATGGCGGACATGGCGGGGATCAAGCGCAAGGACGCCAAGGAAATCTACCTGGGCCTGTCCTACGGGATGGGCGGGGCGAAGATGTGCCGCAAGCTCGTGCTCCCGACTATGATGGCCGTGCGCGGCCCCCGCTTCCAGTTGTTCGACGTGAACAGCCCGGAGGGTCAGCGCCTGGTCGCGGAAGGGGCGCGGAGGTTCGAGGCCGCGGGGCCGGAGGGTCAGGCCCTCCTGGACACCTTCGACCACAAGGTGCCGTTCATCAAGAAGCTGGCGAAGGCTTGCGAAGCCCGGGCGAAGGCCGTGGGCTACATCACCACGCTGTCGGGCCGTCGCTGCCGCTTCCCGAAGGACCGTGACGGGAACTTCGACTGGACGCACAAGGGCCTGAACCGGCTGATTCAGGGCTCCTCCGCGGACCAGACCAAGATGGCTATGGTTGCCTGCGCGGAAGCCGGACTGGACATCATCATCCAGGTCCATGATGAGATCGCCTTCAGCGTCCACGACATGAAGGAGGCCGCGGAAGCCGCCCACATCATGCGGACTTGTACGCCGCTCGAACTCCCGTCAAAGGTGGACGTGGAGATTGGGCAGAGCTGGGGTCACTCCATGGGGTTTGAAGGAGACAATTTATGACGGTTGCTGCTTTATTTGTACAAACAGGGGGCGTTTATTTTGGAATTTCGGACGTGGACCCTTGGGATGAAGGGCGAGACGCCCGCTTGTATGCTGGACCCTATCCTGTTATAGCACACCCCCCTTGTCAGCGTTGGGGAGCCTTAGCATGCGTGAACTATAAACGCTGGGGAGGTGAACATAATAGGCCCGGGAACGACCATGGTTGTTTTGAATCAGCTTTGAGGTCCGTAATTCGTTGGGGAGGTGTGCTTGAACACCCAGCAAAGACAAAAGCCTGGCAGGCTTACGGTATTGCCAAGCCCGTAGGGGTCGGGTGGAAACGTATTGGACTACACGAATGGGTTTGTGAAGTATGGCAAAGCGCCTACGGACACAGGGCAAACAAAGCAACTTGGTTGTACTATCACGGCAAGAACCCACCTCACGAACTACGTTGGGAACGCCCCAGTGGGTCGCATCAGGTGGGTTATCAAGATTCACGGGGGAAGGATAGGAACAAACCAACTCTCAGCAAAAAAGAGGCAAACCGAACGCCACAAGACTTCAAAGATGAACTCATTAAATTGGCAAAAGGTTCTATGTTATGAAATTCTGCTATCAGTGTGACGCGCAGGTCACATACTTGTTCGCGGACGCACGCTGCGCAAAGTGTACCCGCTTGACCCCGGAGGAAGTCCGGGGCGAACCGAAGGAGAACCCCATGCGTCAAAGCAACGACAACACCGTGGACATCGAATGTACCGTCAAGCGCGAGACGGACAAGGCCCTGCTCATCGACCACGGCGGTGAGTCGGAGGTCTGGATGCCGAAATCCCAGATCAAGAACGTGGCCAAGAACGGTCGGACCGTCACGCTGACGGTCACCGAATGGATCGCCAACGAGAAGGGGCTGATATGAGCGAGCGTCAAGACCGCTGGGACCGCCGCTATGTCGCGCTGGCCCAACACGTCGCGGGGTGGAGCAAGGACCCTTCCACGAAGGTCGGAGCCGTCCTGGTTCGGCCCAACAACAGCGTGGCTTCGACCGGGTTCAACGGCTTCCATCCGGGCCACGATGACGACCCGGCCCTGTACGCTGACCGCGGGTACAAGTACCAGCGTGTTGTTCACGCTGAGGTCAATGCGCTCAACTTTTTAGGCTCGCCTGCGACTGGCTTCACGCTCTATACTTCTTTCCCCTGCTGTCCGAACTGTATGGAGGCTGCGGGGAAGGCGGGCGTGAAGCGGGTCGCCTTCCCGGGCATCGACTACACGGGCCGCGATCCGGGGTGGGTTGCTGAGTGGAATCAACGCATTGACGAGGCTTTGGAAGTCGCCCGCCGTTACAACATCGAAGTGAGGTGGGTTGATGTCTGAAGCCGCAATGTGGGACTCCCTCCGCCCCGTCATCCGGTCGCTGGACCCGGTGCGCGTGGAGAACCCCATTGTGCCCGGGACCCCGGATGTGAACTACAACCAAGGCTGGATTGAATTGAAGTTCGCGGAACGCTGGCCGCCCAGGGGCGGACCGCTTCGAGTGGACCACTTCACCCGCCAGCAGAGGACCTGGCTGACCCGTCGCCGCAAGGCCGGGGGCCGGGCCTTCCTCCTGCTGAAGGTCGGGGAGACGGAGTGGTTGCTATTCGATGGAGCGGTGGCCGCTGCTATGCTGGGCCAGGTTCCGCGAGAACGCCTGTATGAGGTCTGTGTCGCACGTTGGACACGCCTCCCAAGAACTAAGGAGATTTGTACATGTCTGCTACAGTGACACCAACCAAAGGCGAAAGCCTATTGCTACACCGCCGCCGCAAGGGTCTCAATCAGATTGAGGCCGCGAAGGAGTACGTGGTGCGCCCGGACCGCTACCGTGAATGGGAAGCGGACCGCCGCCTGGACGATCAACCGCGCCAGCACCTCGGACAACTGAAGCCCCACGAGGTCTGCTTGCTGTTCCGCCGCCGCTCGGGTAAGACCCAGCGCGAAATCGCCGCCGCTCTGGGCTGCACTCGCCTCTGGCTGATTCAAATGGAAAGGGGGAACGCCCCCGTGGAGCGCCTACGCGAACACTGGGGCTTTTGAGGGGGATCGGAAATGGCGGAACTGCCGAAGCACAAGACCAAGGACGCAATCGACTTCCTGAAGAAGTGGTGCCCGGAGGGGCCGTGGGTCCTGACGGCCATCATCCCGGACGGGAAGACGGAGACGGTCACATTCATGCCCGACCGCTGGCAGAAAGCCGCGGAGTGGATTGAAGGGCACCAGGGCAAGCGCAACCTGTACTTCCACGTGAACCCGGTCCGCCGGGCGATGGACGTGAAAGCCTCGAAGGAGGACATGGCCCGCCTCGCGTGGCTCCACGTGGACATCGACCCGCGAGCCGGGGAGGACTTCGAGGAGGAGCGGGCGCGGGCGCTGAAGCTGCTCCAGTCCTACACGCCCAAGCCCACGGTCATCATCGACTCGGGCGGGGGCTATCAGGGCTTTTGGCGTCTGAACCCGTCCGACAAGCTGGACATCGCCGGATCGGTGGCGAAGGCTCAGGAGCTGGAAGCCTATAACATCCAGCTGGAGAAGGTGTTTCAGGCGGACCACTGCCACAACGTGGACCGCATCATGCGCCTCCCGGGCACGATCAACATGCCCACCGCGAAGAAGGTCAAGAAGGGTCGCCAGCCGACCCTCGCCCGTCTCGTGGAGTGGAATGACGCCAGCTACCCCATCGAACAATTCACCCCCGCGGTTCGAGTCCAGATGGCGGAGCAGGGCCTGGCCGGGGGCCGTCCGAAGGTGAAGATCACGGGCAACGTCCCGGACATCGGGACGGAGGAGCTGCGGGAGTGGGCCCATGAGCACGGGAAGGCAATCAGCGACCACGTACTGGCGCTGATTGCTACTGGGCAGGACCCGCTGGACCCGACCAAGTACCCCTCCCGGTCGGAAGCCCTGTTCAAGGTCTGCTGCGACCTCGTGCGGGCGGAGGTCCCTGATGAAATGATCTTCGCGGTGATCACCGGCTCCAACGAAATCGCCGCGAGCGTCAGAGACAAGCCGAACTGGGAAGGCTACGCCCTGCGGCAGATCGAACGTGCCCACGAGGAGGCGGTGGACCCTTGGCTGCGCAAGCTCAACGAGAAGCACGCCGTCATCGCGGACATCGGCGGGAAGTGCCGCATCATCAGCGAGGTCTGGGACCCGGCGATGAAGCGGACCAAAATCAGCAAGCAGTCCTTCGAGGACTTCCGCAACCGCTACCGCCACATCAAGGTAGTGGTTGGGTACTCGGAGGAGGGCAAGCCCATTGAGAAGGCCGCGGGAGCCTTCTGGATTGATCACCCCCAGCGCCGCCAATATGAGACCATCGTGTTTGCCCCCGGCCAGGAGGTCGAAGAAGCCTACAACCTCTGGCGCGGGTTCGCGTGCGACTCCCTCCCGGGCGAGAAGCACATGCCCTTCCTGAACCACATCCGCGACAACGTCTGCTCAGGGAACCCGGAGCACTACCACTACCTGGTCGGGTGGATGGCGCGGATGGTCCAGCACCCGGACGGCCCGGGCGAAGTGGCCGTGGTCCTCCGCGGTCGCCGTGGCACCGGCAAGTCCTTCTTCGCCAAGGTCCTGGGCGCGATGTTCGGGCGTCACTACCTCCAAGTCAGCGACTCGAAGCACCTGGTGGGCTCCTTCAACGCCCACCTCCGCGATACCGTCCTGCTGTTCGGTGATGAGGCTTTCTTCGCCGGGGACAAGAAGCACGAAAGCGTGCTCAAGACCCTCGTGACCGAAGAACACCTGGTGATCGAGGGCAAGGGCGTGGACGCGGAAGCGGCCCCGAACTATGTCCACCTGGTCCTCGCCTCGAACGAAGATTGGGTGGTGCCCGCGGGTCTGGATGAACGCCGGTTCTTCGTCATGGAGGTGGGCGAGGGCCACAAGCAGGACCACGCCTATTTCAAGCGCATCAAGGACGATCTGGACAACGGAGGACTTGAGCACCTGCTCCACTTCCTCCTGACCTATGACCTGAGCGCCTTCGAGGTTCGCCAGGTCCCCCAGACCCGGGCGCTGCAGGACCAGAAGATCATGAGCATGTCGCCGGAAACCCAGTGGATGTATGAGAAGCTGTGGGAGGGCCGGTTGCTCAAGACCGACCAGGACTGGCGGAACAAGGTGGTGAAGGACAGCTTGTATGACGACTACGTGAACGACCTCCGCGACCAGGGCCGGAACTTCCGCATGAGCCGCACCGGCTTCGGCAAGTGGCTTGCCCGGGCCTTCCCGGACGGCTGGCCGCAGTCGAAGCAGGAAATGGCGGAGATTCCATGGACCAATGAACACGGCTTCGAGGTGATGATCAAGAAGCGCGTGTACATGTACCACCTCCCCCCGCTGGAGCATGTCCGGGCGCACTGGGACAAGAACTTTGGCGGCCCGTTCGAGTGGCCCAAGGTAGAGCCGACCCAGGAGCCTCTGAAGGACGGCCCGAAGTCGGACAAGCCCCCATTCTGAGGACGCCCCCATGATCGAGACGCTGGAAGCAACGAAGCGGGAGCTGGAGGGGGCGGGGATCGCCTACACGGTGGAGCAGGGCCGGAGACACTACAAGGTCCGCTTCACCGTGAGGGGGAAGCCCCTGATGGTGACGTGCTCGCGGACTTCCTCCGACCACCGCGCGGCCCTCAACGCCCGCCTTCAGGTCCGGCGGGAAATCCGCCGCGCGCTGGAATTGACCTGAATCGCTTTACTTCTTCGGATTGACCCACTATACTTCTTCACACGAGTTGAGAAATGAACCAACCCCCGATACTGACGCCGCGATTCGAGATTGGAAAGGAGCTGACCCATCATGAACTACAAGAAGCCTTCCGCCGCATACACAGGCACCCAATCCCGCGCGGCGCAAAACCGCAAGAAGTCGCACGAGGACTTGCTGCGCGAAGCCCGTTGCGATTCGAGTTTGAAGTCAATCGCCTTCGGGGCTATGCGTGGGACGCTGACGAGGTTGTGTGACCACGCCCGCTGGGCTGCTCCGATCGCCTTCGCCGTCCTGCTGCTCTGGGGCCTGGCGGGGGCCTTTGCGGACTATCTGGACCGCCCGGAGGTTCATATCAGCTACCTGACCCGGGAGTGTGTGCGCGTGGTGAACGCGGACGGCTCCCCCGGATCGTGTGGAGCCCTCCCGGACCGCTATGAGCGAGTGTGTGTGGAGTAAGATTCTGTTTCAACAACCCTGAGAAAAGGAGTCACAACGTGATCATCTTCCGCAACAATGGCGTCATTGACCCCAAGTCCATCGCCACCTTCGGGGTCAGCTCGAAGGAGAACCCCGGGGCCATCGGCTTCTTCGGGACCGGCCTCAAGTACGCCATCGCCATCCTCCTCCGCGAAGGCTGCGACATCACCATTCACGCTGGGAAGCGCAAGCTGGAGTTCGGCATCAAGCGGGATCGCGTCCGGGTCGATGACTTCAACGTGGTCACGATGAACAAACGCCGTCTGGGCTTCACCACGGAGGTCGGCAAGACCTGGGAAGTGTGGCAAGCCTTCCGCGAGCTGTATTGCAACACGATGGACGAACGCGGCGAGGTGTTCGAGGCCGATGAGGTCCCGGAGGTCGCCGCGGACGAAACCGTGATTGTGGTCCGGGGCGAGAAGTTCCTGGATGTCTGGGCGTCCCGCTCCGACATCATCCTGTCCTCCGAACCGCTGGAGCGCCACGAGGCCGTCCACATCCATCCCGGCCCGTCGCACTTCGTGTACTACCGGGGCGTGCGAGCCTATCGGCTGGACAACCCCTCGCAGTTCACCTACAACATCCAGAAGAAGGTGGACCTGACGGAGGATCGGACCATCAAGTGGTCCTGGGACATCAGCGCCGCCGTCCGTCGCGGGCTCTGCGAGTCCCAACAGGCTCCCCTGATCAAGAAAGCCGTCACCGCGCCCAAGGCGACCTTCGAGCATGCGCTGGAGTTCGAGGGCGTGGAGCCGTCCAAGCCCTTCCTGGCGACCGTCTCCGAACTCGCCCGCAGCTTCGACTCCTCGCTGTCCCGCTCCGCGCTGAAGGCTTCGCAGGTCTGGATCATGGACCAGCTCCACGAGGAGGCGACCCCGATGCGCCTGAGCGAGCTGGAACGGACCCGGCTGGAGAAGGCCGCGGGCTTCTGCGAGCGGCTGGGCTTCGCCGTCCAGGACTACCCGATCATTGTCAGCGAGTTCCTGGGCGAGGAAGTCCTGGGCCGGGCGCATGAGGGCAAAATCTACATCAGCAAGCGCACCTTGATGATGGGAACCAAGATGCTGGCCGGGACGCTGATTGAGGAGTTCATCCACCTCCGCCACCAGCTGTACGATGAAACCCGCACCATGCAGAACTTCCTGATGGACACCATCGTGTCCTTGGGCGAACAGATCACCGGAGAACCGCTATGAGCCGCAAGACCACCATCCGTCTCACCGGAGACGCCCTGACCGCCGCCCGGGCCGTCCACGGCATCCACCAACAAGCCCACGCCCAGAAGGCGGAGCTGGAACGCGAGTTTCAGGAGCGGCTGAACGAACTCGGGCGGGACGCCCAGGAGCAGATGAGCCGAGCCTGGCCGGTGCTCATGAACGCCGCGGACCTCCCGATGTAGGAGATGGAGGAGCTGGGGGAGTGGGAGCTGGACGCGAGCTATCTGGACGACCACGGCTGCGCCTTCCTGAGCAAGCGCGAGGAGGATGACGCCAGCCCCTCCTTGGGCGACCTCCTCCAGTCCATGACGGCCTCGAAGCACTGAGGAGCCCGACTATGAAACCGCTGCTGATCTTCGCCCTCGCCATGCTGCCCCTCGCCACGCAGGCGGCACCGGAGGACCGCCCCCTGTATAACGCCCAGGTAACAGGCGCGCCGACTCACGGCGCTTAACAGGAGAAATGAATTATGAGCAAGAACAGACTTAAACCGGCGCTGACTGTCGGCGCGTCCTTGTTGACCGTTGAGTTGGGCTGGTTTTGAAAGGACAAAGCAATGTTTGACGAAGAACCGGATGGAGACCCGCACGGCGAATGTGCTGCGGAGATAAGGCGACTTGAGATTGCACTGCGCATCAAGACCGAGGAACACCAGTGCTGCTCTGAGGATTTGATGAAGTTGCGCAAGAGCGAGCAAGATGGTTGGAAAGAGGCGGCGAT
>Ga0208783_10000067_pt1 | contig 57531 bp, 52 predicted proteins | sample DEB19_08_DNA_2_FD_184529 | JGI IMG/M metagenome (GOLD analysis project Ga0208783, IMG submission 184529) | Aqueous microbial communities from the Delaware River and Bay under freshwater to marine salinity gradient to study organic matter... | ecosystem: Environmental > Aquatic > Marine >... | reverse complement strand
GGTGTCTTAGTAGATACTTTGAACAACTACATTTCTTCCTTGGATGAGGTGGAACTGTGCGAACTTGAAGATTTTCTTGTCAACAACTTTGGAGATGATTGATGACTGACGGTTACACTTTCAATCGAGTTGAGTTCACTGCTAATGAGGAAACTTGTATCCTTAAGTTTCTCAATGAAGCACGAGAATGTGGGTATCCCAGTGGTAACGAACCATGGTATCCTGTGATCGATTCTATCTTCCAAAAGTTCTTCAATTCTAACATTAAAGAGGCACAAGACTGGCAGACACTATGAAGTACATCGTTGAGTTATACGTTGGTGGCAAAGTCTTCAAAGAAGAAGTACAAGCAACCAACCCAAAAGATGCCCGTGAGACAGCATTAGCACGAAATCCTCATGCTAGAGTAGTTGGTGTCAACGCAAGTTTCAAGTAATTAAAGTTATGATCGTCTAAAGTGTACCTATAGTATGAGCAACACTTTCACCGTCCGTTTCGTATCTGATGCTCTGGATTCTCCAGAGTATATTGGACCTTTCTACTCTGAAGATGACGCACAAGACTATTGCGATGCTCGCAACGGTTCTTTACAACTAGGTGGGATTCCTTCCTGGGTTGCTTGTTACTCTGTTGTTGACTGATTGATGATTTCCCTTCCTAATCCTACAAACAAAATGACACTTACTCAAGACCAAATCTACAAACTGACTCAACTCTATGCTGCGCGAGTTGTTGATAACATGGACATGCGTGATTTGTGTGTATTTGCCCAAGAGACGATTGTTGATAATATGATTGACTATAATGAGAGTGAATTGATGGAAGAATTGTCGCACTATTATGAGGATGATGAACTCCAAGAATTAGTGGAAAGTGTAACACAAGAGCCCTAATTCGTTTGAATTAAAGTTATGATCGTCTAAAGTGTACCTATAGTATAACCGCACAACCATGATGCAGAAACTCACAACGAATCAGGTTTATGGCAAACTCAAAGTAACTGATTTCAGTGTATTTGAGAAACCTGGAAAGAACAAAGGTGCTCGCGGGCAACTGTTAGAAACTGTGCTCGGAGTTCCTAATAGCTCTGACCTCAAAGATCTGGAGGATGGAGAGATCAAGACTTTCACTGTTGGTGAATCTATTGCTGCCACACAGTTAAAGCATTGTCTATCTGAAATCATCGAAGATTCTGTCTCGTTTGATGATAGCAAGGTTGGACAGAAACTACAACAAACTCTGTATGTTGGTTTCACCCGCTCCAACGATTATGTGGGTTGTGAGATTCTGAATGAGGAAACTCACCCCGAACACTATCAAGAATTGCGTGAGGATTATGACTTCATTTGTGATAGCATCCGCACACTTTTCAATGCTGGCAAACAACTAGGAACCATCACTGGTCCTCACGGATTGCTACAGATTCGCACGAAAGCATCTAAAACCAATGGTGCTTATGTTCCTCTAACTTTCGCAGGTGTGACCCTTAAGGATAAAGGAATGGCATTTTATTTGTGTGGACAATTCGGACGCAATCTGTTCTGAATTAAAGTTATGATCGTCCAAAGTGTACCTATAGTATGACCAACATTCAAATCGACTTCCAAGATACCATTGCTCCCGCACTTCTGGAGTTTATGTGTAACAATCACACAGACCTGAATGATACTGTAGATTGGGTTTGTGATGTATTTGACCTTGATGCAACTGATGAATTGATTGATCAGATTGCTGATGAGTTTGATGCTTTCTTCGGTAACTGATTAACACAAATGACACACTACAATCCTTACGTTGAAAACCTAATTGAGATGGGTTATGATGAGCAAGACTGCCGCAATGTAGCAGCAGTTGGTGAAACAAACGTAACTTATCCGCGTAACATTCACGGTCGCATCTTTGAGACTGAAAATGAATACAAAGAAGCACTTGCTGACTTTATCAACGGACTGTGAATTAAAGTTATGATCGTCCAAAGTGTACCTATAGTATGAGCACAACCAACAACGACAAAATGTTTATTCTCAACGATACCGCAAAGAATGATCCTGCTGTTCAGATTGCAATGGCAAATTATATTGAACAGTTAAAGCGTGAGGAAGCACGTCGGCAGGCAATTCTCTCTGGTGAGTATGTACCTTGTCCTGAAACTTCCTGGAATATCTCTGACCGCGACTGAACTATATCTGAAATCATGAAACTTTTCATCCTCAACAATGTCCTCTCTGATTGGACTTCTGGAATGGCAGTTATCGCTGCTGAAACTAAAGAACAATGCCGCGAGTTGTTTATCAAAGAGTTCAGCGAATATCATGCTCATGAGTTCGACAATCATGCCAAGTTCACTGTTATCGAATCGGTAGGACTTGATGAAGCAGGTGTTATCTCTTATGAGTACGGTGGTGGTTAGTTAGAGTGGCAACCAAAAGACTCACTTTCAAGTCACCTGATAAAGTGAAAACAATTCTCCTCATTTTCGCTGTTGCTTTTATACTCTCCCCAGGAGTTCGCAACACTACCTCATCCACACTTCACACTGTAGCAGACATTATCCAACCTCATGATTGAGACTGATTATTACATCCTGAACCAGGAACAATTCAACCAGTATAACACTGAAGCACAAGAAGTAGGTGTTAGCTTGGATTATTATTTGGATGAGTTTTGTGATGTGATTGGACCGTACATCACAAGTAATTAAAGTTATGATCGTCCAAAGTGTACCTATAGTATAACCATCACACTTCCTACCATGCGAAAGATTGAAAAGCAAATGAACGACGCAATCCTGAATCAAAAGGATTGGAAACAAGATAACACTGAAGTTATCTCTTGTTCCCATGTTTCTGATGTCTACCTTCACAACAATCTGATTGCCAGAATAGGCGAAACCTGGATCGAATTGTTCGATGGTGGTTATCAATCAAAAACCACAAAGAGTCGCCTTAATGCTATTCTCCAAGCACACGGTTGCAAGAATGAGTATGTCTTTCAGAAGAAAGGTCAGTGGTTCATTCAATACAATGGAGCACCAATTCCTTTCTTCTCTGGTATGCGATTGAACTGAATCTTTCACTCTTAAGTAACACTCACTCTTCATTCCTTAAATGTTCACAATCCGCTACTTTACTCCATATCAACAACAGTGGAGAACGCAATCATTCTCTACACTAGAGGAAGCAAATCGTATGGTTGAGTTCTACAAATCATGCGGAAGTCCTGCTGAACTCATTAACAACTAATCCTATCATGTTACTCTCCAAAGCATCATTCACTGACCAACAACTTCCTCCGTTCATTGTAAAGAAAGAGGATGAATATACAGAAGAAGGTAACTACTCTCTTCACCTATTCTCCAGAACTGTTATCACAACTGAAGGTAGAAAGTATAGGTATCTGCCTCTTAAGTTTGAAGGTGAGTTAGCACGATTCAAGAAAAGAAAGGAAGCAGAAGAATACGCAAGGTACAGATTAGCACTTGATTGAATACACATAGAGACCTCATTCGTGGGGTCTTTTTTTATGCCTATTTGTATGATTTGTGGTAAAAAATGTATTAAAAACGATTAAAAATGTATTAAAAAATATATTTTACCTTTCTTTATCGTGTGATAATTATTGTTATTAAGAGGTGATAATGATATGAATTCGTATCAAATAGAGAGTGATTTATGTGTCTTTAAATGTGTCTGGGTCTGACACTTATAGTCAATTAAATGTGTCTGGTGCTTGTGATCTAAGCCCGCATTCTATCACCTCTCCGCACAAATGTCAAGACCCGCCGCCATCAGAAATCCCACACATACCCTCACAAAAACATAAGCATCCCGAATAAATACCCCCAGACTCATTGACATTTTTCCAGCAGCATCTTACAATACTCTCATACACATTCGGAGCGTACTTATGTCAGTTGCTTATTCCCAGGCACAGAAGCAGCGTTATCGTATCACTCTGGATCTATCAGTGTTCGGTGACTTCGACCCACACCAGATTGATTGGGAGAAGTTATTCAAGTTGGAACCTGCAGAGAAGTGTGATGCTTACGTTGAGGACCTAAGTACACCTGACAACTGGTAATCTTCAAGGTATTAAAGTTGTGATCGTCGAAAGCGTACCTATAGTGTAGGGGGCACACAAACGACCCCCACACTAACACTCAAGACGTACCAATGACTGTCACTTACCAGCACAATGTTCTCGACACCAGCTATAACGGTTGGGAGAATTATGAGACCTGGAATGTTGCTCTGTGGATTAACAATGATGAGGGTTTGTATCACCTCGCAATGGAAGTTGGCAACTACGTTGACTTCATCGACCTGCTAAATGACCAGGGTATTGTGAGCACTCCTGACGGGGTTAAGTATAACGACCCTGCTGTAAATGTCATCCAATTGAATAGCGATGTGTTCGACCTCTAAGTAACACATACTCCTGTCGCAAGAGTATAAACTAGGCACCACACAGTTCACAACACTTTTCTTCTTTATTATGTCCAAGTCCGTGATGCTTTCTCTGCTTGCTCAAGGTAACACTGGCAGCGAAATCCTGTCCATCCTTGATACTCTCACTGAGGACAATCAGCAGGCAGTTGCTTATGCTGAACCAACCGCAGATAGCATCGAGTTCTGATACTAACTGTGTGCCCCTTGGTTGACACTGAGGGGCACTTATGTTATGATGTCTCAGTGACACTTATCGGCAGTGTTTTGCCGCCGATTGTTTATAGCGTCGCGGCGGCGTGATGGGGGCGGGCGGTTTTAAAATCGCTAACTACCCTAACCTACAGAGGTGACAAAACGCGAACGATATATCAATCTTATAAAATTTTTCCGGAAGTATGATCAGTCTCAAAACCCCCCGCAGAGGACCTTATTGGAATTTTTGGAGAGTGGTACTCGCAGGTTGGATAATCAGATATCCAAAGACAATGGGTAGAATGGTATTAGTCCCCCTAGGGTTTTTGATAGTACTGATATATAATGCGGTAGTAAATTAAGTTTTATTATAAAAAATTCCGAAAATATTTTTCATATGGAAAAGGTTTACCACATATATGCAAAGGATAGATGTTTATATCATTCTCTCAAGGAAGAAGAGTTTGAGAGAACTTGGAACACCTTGAAGAATATGGTTGGTCTTATGAAGACTGATTATGAGATGGATGATTTAAATTTCACAGAAATTACTGTAGGTATTGGTGGACACAAAGGGGACAAATCAGCAGAACCACCTGGATCTCCGTCATATTGACAAGGCATATATAGACTGTTAAAATTGAGTTTGAAGGTTACTAAACTTTATGGCAAAAGGATTTACTGTAAAAGCAGCAGCACCAACACCCAAAGAAGATTGGGATATTGATGCGATTAAAGAAAGGATGCGAGGGAAGAGTATTGTATTCTGTCTACCTGGACGTGGATGCTCTTTTATTTTTCTGAAGAACTTTGTACAACTGTGCTTTGATATGGTACAGAATCAGATGAGTATTCAGATTTCACAAGATTATTCATCAATGGTAAACTTTGCACGTTGTAAGTGTCTTGGTGCCAATGTTCTTCGTGGTCCGAAACAAATTCCTTGGGATGGTAAACTACAATATGATTATCAACTTTGGATTGACTCGGATATTGTCTTTGACACTAACAAGTTCTGGCAACTCTGTGATCTTGCTCTGAATGAAGAAGGAGAAGAGAAAGAAGTTGTTGCTGGTTGGTATGCCACAGAAGATGGACACACAACCTCTGTCGCACACTGGTTGGAAGAAGATGATTTCCGCAAGAATGGTGGAGTTATGAATCACGAAACTGTGGAATCAATCAGCAAGCGTCGTAAGCCATTCACTGTAGACTACACAGGTTTTGGTTGGGTTCTCATTAAGAAAGGTGTTTTTGAGAATCTTGAGTATCCTTGGTTTGCTCCAAAGATGCAAGTCTTTGAATCAGGTAATGTTCAGGACATGTGTGGAGAAGATGTTTCATTCTGTCTTGATGCTAAGGAAGCTGGATTTGATATCTGGTGTGATCCTCGTATTCGTGTTGGACATGAAAAAACTCGCATTATCTGATGAACTATAACGTACTTTATAAAGGACGTAAGATTTATATGGACCTCACTCCTGAAGAGTGTAGTGAGGTTCTACAAGATCTCTCAGAAAAGTTTTTCTCGGGAGATGATATTGACCCTAACTTTATTGAACTGGAGGAAATTGTAAATGGCTAAAGGCGGCGGATCGAATAAGACTATTTTTGAACCTGGAGCACCGAAGAAGACTCGTCAAGGACGTTCTCCTCGTACACTACTCAGTGCGACCTCTCGTAATGGTCGTAAGAAAAAATATCGCGGACAAGGTAAATAGTATTAACTAACATATGAATATATGTACCACTTAGAAGTATCTGATGAATGGAATGCAATTCATCCAGAAGATATGTGGGTATATAATAAACTATTCTTAAATCATCGTCTAGGGCATCTCTGCGGACCAGCAGGGTGCCCTGTTCCATTTTTAGGGGATTATATCGTTCGACCAAGTATTAATTTACTTGGAATGGGACGATTTTCTCGTATAGAAAGAATACAATATAGTACAGATCACTTTCATCCATCTGAATTTTGGTGTGAACTATTTACAGGAATTCACTATAGTGTTGATTTTCAGTATCAAAAATCAGAATTGGTTGTTTTGGGTGAAAGAGATGATGATGAACCTCTTTACAAGTGGAAAAAGTGGACTAAAATTAACCATGAAGTAAAATTTCCTAACATTCTAAAGGATTTAAAGGGCAATTATGAGTGGATAAATTGTGAATTTATAGGGAATAAACTCATAGAGGTACATTTTAGAAGAAATCCCGACTTCAGATATGGAAATAATATCGCAATTCCTGTATGGAAAGGTGACAGACCTCAAAAAATTGAAAATTTTACTTTCGTAGAAGACAAAGACTACTTGAGAAAAGGATTTTTCATTGATTCACGGGATAGTAACCCCGTAAAAAGTTCTGATTTAACCAATCAGGAGCAAAAAAATGGAAGAAAAGATGTTAAGGGAGATCGCTAATGACGATTTAACCCCCAAAAAACACGATTTCAAGGTTCAAAACGAAATTCATGAATTAATTCGTAATGATGATGACTATGATGACTGGGAATATGGTACAGAACCACTTTATGAATCAAAAAATCACGAATAAATAAGATAGAATTATAATATTCAATGCCTCTAGAAAGGGTAAGTCAAGGTTTTAAGGATATTAGTATGACTTTTCAGAGCAATCCTCTGAACAGTGACTTGATAGCACTCAAAAATGAGAGTGCTATTTCTCGTTCTATCCGAAATATTGTATTTACCCTTCCTGGTGAAAAGTTTTTTAATCCAAACTTTGGTTCCAGAGTCTCAAAAATACTTTTTGAGAACATTGATGAGATTGCAGCATCCAATATTAGAGATGAAATAGCGTCTTCTATTGTAAATTATGAACCAAGAGTTGAATTGATTGATGTTATTGTAAATCCAGACTATGACAACAACTCCTTTGATGCAATAATTCAGTATAGAATAGTAGGAATAGACGTTCCAACACAACAATTACAATTCGTTTTGCAACCAACTAGGTAAAATGCCACTAGTAAACTTTTCTAATCTGGACTTTGACCAGGTTAAAACAACACTTAAGGATTATTTAAAAGCTAATCCTAACTTTACTGATTATGATTTTGAAGGATCTAATCTTTCAACAATACTTGATGTTTTGGCATACAACACCTATATTACTTCATATAATGCCAACATGGTTGCAAATGAAGTTTTTATTGATAGTGCCACAATTAGAGAAAATGTAGTTTCTCTGGCAAGAAATATTGGATATGTGCCACGTTCAAGAAAAGCAGCATCTGCTACAGTATCTTTCTTTGTAGATGTTTCAAATGTAACTCCAGCACCTGCTTCCCTGACTTTAAAAAAAGGAATTGTTGCTACTTCCTCTGGAAATTTTGGAAATCAGTCTTTTATATTTTCTATCCTTGATGATGTAACGGTTCCAGTTTTTAATCAAGTAGCGACTTTTACAGATTTAGAAATACATGAAGGAGTTTTATTAACCAATAACTTTACATATTCGTCTAGAAATCCAAATCAAAAATATATTTTACCAAACTCCGGTATTGATACAGAACTTATATCGGTAACGGTAAAATCTAACGAAAACGCAACAACTTCTGTGAAGTATGCGTATCAAGATAGTTTGTTTGATATTGATTCAACATCAAATGTATATTTTCTTCAAGAAATTGAAGATGAAAGATATGAATTGATTTTTGGTGATGGAATTTTTGGAAAACAGTTGGAAGAGGGTAATTTTATTACTGTAGATTATATTACTTCCAATGGAGACAGTGCCAATGGAGTTGGTAGTTTCAATTTTTCTGGAAGACTGACATATACAAGAAACTCTATCGAATATACGGTAACATCTGGCATTTCACTTCTAACTACTGGCGTTTCTTCTAGAGGTGGGGAAAATATTGAATCTGTAGAGTCGATTAAAAAATATGCTCCAAGAATTTACGCTTCACAAAATAGAGCATTAACTTCAAATGACTTTGAAACTTTGATTCCCTCAAAAATTTATCCAGAAACTGAAGCAATTTCTGTATTTGGTGGAGAAGAGTTGATTCCTCCTCAGTATGGAAAAGTATTCATAAGCATCAAACCTAGATTTGGAGACTTTCTTCCAAATTTAGAAAAAGAAAGTATTAAACTAAAACTAAAAAAATATGCTGTAGCAGGAATAGTTCCAGAAATATTAGACCTAAAATATTTGTATGTTGAAGTTAACTCTAAGGTTTACTACAATACCAATCTGGCACCATCATCAGCATTTGTATCAAGTATAGTACAGTCTAATGCTACCAAGTATTCAGAATCTACTGAGTTGAATAGATATGGAGCTAGATTTAAGTATAGTAAGTTTTTGTCAATGATTGATAATAGTCACGAATCTATTACTTCAAACATTACTACCATTCAAATGAGAAGAGATTTGAGAGTGCTTTTGAACACATTTGCTGAATATCAAATTGGATTTGGAAATGAATTCCATATTTCTAGTATGGATGGATATAATATTAAGTCTAGCGGATTTCAAGTAGCAGGTATTTCTCAAACGGTTTATTTGGGAGATATTCCAAATACAAATAGAGAAACTGGATCTATATTCTTGTTTAATGTTGGGTCAGCAAATTCAAGAACTTCAACTATTTTAAGAAGAAATGCTGGAACAATAGATTATAAAAATGGAGTAATAACTTTAAATCCAATAAACATTCAATCTGGAAAAATCAAAGATGGCCAACCAACTATTGAAATTTCTGTTGTACCTAGATCAAATGATGTTATTGGAAAACAGGATCTTTATTTACAACTAGATATTAATAGCAGTAATTTTGAAATGGTTGTTGATGAAATTGCTTCTGGATTAGATCCAGCAGCATCCAAATACATTGTCTCTTCAAGCTACAGTAACGGGAACCTAGTAAGATTGTAATAACATGTCAGAAAAAAGAATTCAAATTAAAGACGTTGTAAAGAATCAAATTCCCCAATACATCAAAGAGGATTTTCCTCTTGTTGGAGAATTTTTATCTCAATATTATCTTGCTCAGGAATTTCAAGGAGCACCTATTGATTTACTTCAAAATATTGACAAGTATGTAAAAGTTGATTCTATAACTGAGTTAAAAAATTCAACAGTTCTTGGATCTGATATAAGTGAATTTGACGAAAATATAACTATTAGTCTTTTGGATTCTGAAACTGGAACTAAAGGATTTCCTGAAAAGTATGGTTTGATTTCCATTGACAATGAACTTATTGTATATGAAAGCAAAACTGACAGTGCATTTATTAATTGCTACAGAGGATTTAGTGGAATTGTAGCCTATAAAAATACCAATGTAGGAATAGCGGCTACTTATAAATTAAAATCGAGTGATGAACTTATTTTTAAGGAGTCCAATGCAGCATCCCACAAAGAAGGGACAGAAATCTTTAATCTCAGTAGCCTTTTCCTACAAGAATTTTTAATTAAAACTAAGTATCAAATCGCACCTGGGTTTGAAAATAGAAGTTTTGTTGATAAAGTCAATGAATCTCTATTACTAAAACAGATAAAAGATTTTTATAGAAGTAAAGGAACTGATAGATCTTTTGAAATTTTATTCAAGGCTTTATATGGAGAAGATGTAAAGATTATAAGACCAAAAGATTTACTCTTTAGACCATCGGATGCTCAATACAAAGTAACTAATGATCTAGTTGTCGAATTAATTTCTGGTCCAATTGAAGAGATATCAAATCTTACTTTGTTCCAGAACGAATATCTAGATTTAACAAAATCTTATGGAACTGTATCTGAAATAGAGACAATAACTTCCGATGATAATAGAGTATTTTATAAATTAAAAATTGATGGTGGATACAATAGGGACCCAGCTTTTGATGGGGCAATTTACGGAAAGTTTTCTGTTCACTCAAAAACACGTTCGATTGGAAAAACTTTAGCAGGTTCCACATCAATAGATGTAGATTCTACTGTAGGATTTTCAACTCAAGGAGAGGTTTATGTTCAATTCTTTGATGGAACTACCGGAGTTGTATCTTACGATTCTAAGACAATAAATCAGTTTCTTGGATGCTCTAATATAACATCTGATATTTTAGATAATTCTATTGTCGGTATCAACACATATGCTGTAGCCACAACTGCCTCCGGAGAAGAAATTAGAGTTCGCATAAATTCCATTCTTAATAGTGTAAACATAGATTCTCCAAACTATTTTTACGCTAAGGGAGACACCGCAACTATTCCTACATTTGGATTCCAAGGTAATACTCCTTTAGATAATGATTGGGTTTTTAACACAGCAGCAACTTATAACATCTTATCTTATGAAGTGGTTGACTCTTCAGATAAGACTTATAGTGTAACATTTAACAATAGGCACTCTTTCCAAATAGGAGATTTGTTAGAAATAATTGAGAATGAAGTTGCTACAAGACAAGCAAATGTAATTGATATTTTGTCAGAGAAGACAATAGTAATAAATGGTCAGGGCGATCTAAATGGGGATGCTCTTAAAGTTAGGAGAAAAGTTCTAAAAGTAGATTCTTATAATTATACCAATATAAATCTACTATCAGCAAACATTCAAAATGTTTATAGAGACGGAGAAAAACTACTAGTAGCATCTCCATCCATACCAAGTTATGTTAATCAACAACTTAAAGTTACAAATCGTTCTGTAACTTTCTCGGGAACCTATCAAGGAGAAACCATACAATTAACTTCTTTAGAAGATCACGGGTTTTACACTGGAGACTCTGTTTACTATACACCAGAAGAATCTACGGTAACTTCTGTAGATGCTGATGGAAACTCCTCAACCTCAACTGTAGTGGCGAGTTCTCTATTTGATGAAGGGGAAGGGATATATTTTATTAAAAGAATTGATGCTAATAATGTAAAATTTGCTAAGAGTAAATCTGATATTTTAAACGAAAAATTTGTAAGCGTAGTAAATCAAACTACTGTAACAAATAATAGAATAGAACCATATGAATTTTATAATAAATCTTTAAATTCACAAAAACTTTTAAGAGAAGTTTCTGCCTCATTACCAACAAAGACTGCTGTAAAAACACTACCTGGATTCACCGGTATATTGGTAAATGGAGTAGAAATATTAAATTATAAGAGTAAGGATAAAATTTTCTATGGTCCTATTGAAGGTATTGAAGTACTGTCGGGTGGAAATAATTATGATATCATCAATCCCCCACAAATAGTAATATCCGATTCCATTGGAAGTGGGGCAACCGGAAACTGTTCTGTTTCAGGATCTCTTGTTGAAGTAAGAATTATTGATCCAGGATTTGATTACTTAGATACTCCTGTTGTAAAAATAACAGGAGGGAATGGTACTGGGGCAAAAGCAAGAGCTAATATGAAATTAGTCTCTCATGAAGTTTTATTTAATACTGAAGAGAAGTCTGCCCAAGTTTCTGTTGGGGCAACATTATCTGTTATTGGATTTAGTACTTCTCATAAATTTAGAAATGCTGAATCTGTAGTTTATAAAACTTTCGGACAGAAATCTGTAAGTGGATTAACAACAAATTCAACTTACTATGTTTCAGTAGCATCTTCAACATCCGTAAAGTTACATAAAACTTTTGGAGATGCTGTTTCTGGAATAAACACAATAACTCTAAGTGATTATGGAGTAGGAAATCATTCACTAGAGTCTGTAAATAAGAAGTCTATTTTAGCTTCTATATCAGTTGAAAGTTCGGGAATTGGATATCAGAATAAAAAACGTCAAGTTTCTTTAATAGGAATCAACACATCAACTGATTCAATTCATATTGCAAATCATGATTTTTCATCAGGAGAAGTTGTAAAGTATTCTACTGAAGGAACTGTAATAGGTGGTCTAACAAATAACACAAACTATTATATTACAAAAATAGACGATGATAGTTTCAGACTTTCTGAGGTTGGAAGCGGTGAATATAGTGAGGACTTCTATTATAGAACGAATCAATACATTAATATCACATCAAGTAATTCTGATCAACATACATTTAACTATCCAGATATAAGCGTTTCTCTCATTGGAAATGTAGGGATTTCTTCAGAATATAAGGCACAAATACAACCAATTTTCCGAGGTTCTATACAATCTGTACATGTGGTATCTGGTGGTTCATCTTATGGAATTGAAGATATATTTGGTATTGAAAGAGAACCAAATATATCTATTGTAAGTGGAGTTAACGCAGAGTTTCAACCAATAATTTCTAATGGGAAAATAGTACAAGTTCTCGTTAATAACGTTGGTAGAAATTATACATCTTCCCCAGATTTAGTAATTTCTGGTTCCGGAACTGGTGCCGTATTAACTCCTATTGTAGTTAACAATCAAATAGTTGAAGTTAGAGTAATTGATGGTGGTGGTGGTTATGCTCAAGATTCTACTTTAATATCATCTATTCATCCAGGAACTGGAGCAGAATTTAAAGCAAAAATAAAATCTTGGACTGTTAATCTTTTCCAGAAGTATATAAACAAAGTCACTGATGATGACGGATTTTTATCATTAGGAACTAATCCGGATTATGGATTACAATATAGCCATCTTTATGCCCCAAGAAAGCTAAGAGAAATATTATTCTCTAGAGAACAAGGAGGTGGAATTTTATATTCAAATCCAGATTTAAGAATTTCAAATTCTGTTGAGATAGCATCTACCGATCACTCACCAATTATTGGTTGGGCTTATGATGGAAATCCAATTTATGGTCCATATGGATATTCATCAAAGTCGGGTGGAGTAGTATCCCAAATGAAGAGTGGATACAGACTAGAACTTAATCCAAATAGACCATCAGTAAACCAATTCCCAGAAGGATTTTTTGTTGAAGATTATGTTCACTACGCATCGGAAGATGAAACTATCTTAGATGAGAATAATGGAAGATTTTGTATTACTCCAGAATATCCAAACGGAACTTACGCATATTTTACTACTATCAATAGCTTTAGTGTAGAATCTTCTGGTCCTTTTACAAAGTATAAGAAACCAGTTTTCCCATACTTAATAGGAAACGCATTTAAATCAAAACCAAATGAATTTAATTTTGATAGATTTTCTAATCAGGATATTATAGATTTTAATGACACAAATTGGATTAGAAATACATATCCATACAACATAACAGAAGATGAGTCAACTTACGAATACATTACAATACCAAATAATTTAAATCAAACAATAGATGTTGTTGGAGTTTCTCCCGGTTCTGTTGATAGTGTTGGCATATTAACAGGAGGAAATAACTATAGAGTAAATGATTCTATTGATTTCAACAATTTGGATATTAATGGCAATATCAGAGGATATTCTGCGTCAGCTATTGTATCTAAAGTTAGTGGAAAACAAGTCTCCAGTGTTAGTGTAGCAAGTAGTACTTTATCTAATGTAGAAATTTATCCAATAGGAAACAGAGGAGAATATGTATTCTATTCCGATGTTCCACACAATTTTACAAACTTCGATCTAGTTTCTATTTCTGGATTATCTACAACCTCTTCTTTAATAGAGGGTAATTATATTGCCGGAATAGAAACGAGTAAGTTTGCTTTAGTTGGACTTGGTACAACATCTATTGGAATCTCTACTGTTGGAATAACCGGTATAGTAACTTATATTTCTGTTTCTGGAAGTCTTGGATTCTTGAATATAAGAGAAAATGATATTCTATTACTAAATGATGAAAAAGTAAAAGTTTTAAACATTGATAGTATTTCTTCTAGGTTAAGAATTTTAAGACAGATTGATGGAACTGTTGGAGTTTCTCATACTGTTACGACTGTCTTATACGAAAAGTCAAGAAAATTAAGAATTAACTCTGGATTTAAAACTGATTATACTTATTCTGTTAACAAACAAATTTATTTCTCTCCAGGAGAATCAGTTTCAATAGGTACAGACTCGTCTTTAGGAGCAGGGTCTACTGTTATTTTCTCAAATCCTGGAGCAGGATTGACACAAGTATTCATTGGAAATGGATTAATTTATCTACCAAATCACGATCTCAATACTGGAGATTTGCTGACATACAATACAAACGATGGAAGTCCAATAACAGTTTACTCTACAGGTATTGGTGCAACAACCTTATTTGATGATTCTGATGTATATGTCGCAAAATATGACGACAACTTCATAGGAATCTCAACAGTAAAAGTTGGACTAGGATCTACAGGATTTTTCTCTGGCATTTCTTCAGAGACTAGTTCTATAACTCCACTCTTCTTCACTGGAATTGGTACAGGTGTTTATCATAGTTTTAAAACTAATTATTCTGTCATAACAGGAACAGTATCTAGAAATATAGTCACAGTTTCTACTGCCCAAACTCATGGACTTATTAGTGGAAATTTTGTTGATGTGGATGTAAATCCATCAATAACAACATCAGTGACTGTTAAGTATGATGATTATAATAGAAAAGTTTTAATCAATCCAAAATCATTTGCTGCTTTAGATGTAGACACTACAAACAATACAATAACATTATCAAATCACAATTTTAAAACTGGGGATAAAGTTATTCATACCTCACAATCTCCTTCTGCAGGATTAACAAATGAGGGTATCTATTATATTATATTTGTAGATAAAAATAATATTAAACTTTCTAATACTTACTATAATTCTAAAAAACTAATACCAGATGTTATCAGTATCACCAGTGCTTCTACGGGAACATTATCTTTAGTAAATCCACCAATCAAAGTTTATAGAGATTCTGTTGTTGAATTTGATTTATCAGATTCTTCGCTATCTTACGAATATCAATCAATAAGATATTCTGCTTTTAGATTTGAAGTTTATCTTGATAGAGAATTTAGAGAAATATTTGATACATCCAAAACAACCAGAACATTTAATGTTCAACGACTTGGCGTTGTTGGTATTTCTAGTGATGCAAAAGCAAGATTGATTGTTAACAATACTCTCCCACAAACATTATACTACAATTTAGTTCCGGTTTATGATAACATTTTACCTCTAGAAAAAGGAGAGGTATCTTCCGATAACTCTATTATTTCATATAATGAAATTCAAATTGAAGATAGTGGTTATAATGGATTAAAGCAAATATCTGTTCCATCAAGCACATCGTTTACTTATTTTCTAGCAGAAGAACCAGAATCTATTTCATATTCCCCAAATACGTCTATCTTAAATTATTATACTGATGCGACTAATGCTTATGGTCCAATCAAAGATGTGAAAATACTCAATAAAGGTCTTAACTATTACTCTCTCCCAGGTATTACTAGCGTAAGATCAAATAGTGGAAGTGGAGCAGTTCTTGAAGCTTACAGTAAGACTATAGGTAGAGTAAGAAAGACAAAAATATTGGATGTTGGTTTTGATTATCCTTCAGATTATACACTAAGACCAAAGGTTTCTCTACCAAAAGTAGTAAAAATTGATAGTTTAACATCTTTTGAATCAATAGGCGTTTCTTCCGTTGGTCGAGGATATGTAAATCCACCAAAATTAATAGTTTTTGACGGTAAAACCGGAAATCGTATTCCTGAAGTTGATTTAATGTATGAATTTGGGAGAAATGATGTAATTATTAGAAATAATACTTTTGGTATGTACAATACCACCCCAGTTATACTCCCAACAGATAATTCAAATGGGGTTGGAATTAGAACAATATCGTATAACAATTCAACTAAAAAGGTAACAGTTGGTTTATCAACTGGATTCAGCACATCAGAATCTTTCCCATTCCAAGTGAATGATAAGGTTCTGATTGAAAATATCAGTGTCGGAGTAGGTTCAACTGGCAAAGGATTTAACTCTGAAAAGTATAATTATCAACTCTTTACACTCACTGATGTTGACCCAAATATTGGAGGTATCGGATCTGTTTCATACAGTCTTGATGGATATTTGAATGGTTCAGAATTCCCAGGAACTTTTGACTCCAGAAATTCTGTTGGTAGAATAATTCCGGAGAAATTTTTCCCACAGTTTATATCAACTCTAACAAAAAATGATTATAGAGTTGGTGAGGTTGTAAAATCTGGAAACTCGACTGGCGTTGTTGAAGACTGGGATCCAATAACAAATTATCTTAAGATAGTAACTAAAGATAATTTTCAGATTGGGGATAAGATTGAAGGACTTTCTTCAAAAACTCAAGGATTTGCTTCTTCAGTAACTGAATTTGATTATTATGCCGTTCTTGACTCAACTTCAAAGTTTGAAAATGGTTGGGAGACGAGTGCTGGATTCTTAAATAATGAAGAGCAGAGAATACAAGATAACTTCTACTATCAAAACTTCTCATATTCTATAAAATCAAAGATACCTTTTGATACTTGGAATGATGTAGTCAGTACGTTGAACCATACTGTAGGATTTAAAAAATTCTCAGATTTACAATTAGAATCAAAAGTATCCCCAGAAAATAATACTTCTCTAACTGTTGGAGTTTCTACTCAAACAACTGGTGTTGATGTTATTGTTGATATGATTGGATATGCTGATTTGAATTGTTTCTATGATTTTGATTTAGCAAAAGAAAATTCTTTAACAATAGAATCAAGAGTTGTTTCCAACCAAATATCGTTTGATAATAGAATTCTAACTGATTACTTTGAATCTTTTGGAAATAGAGTTCTGTCCATTGATGACATTAGTTCAGAATTCAATAGCAATCCAAGACCAACAAATTATAGTGAAGTAAATAGATTTGATTTGAGAGAAGTACAAGCTCAAAAATATATAACTTACATTAGAGATAAGAGATATACTGGACAAAGACAAATATTATTAGTTTCACTGATACATGATGGACTAAACGGTTATCTAAATCAATATGGAAGAGTAGAAACTTCTTATGATTTGGGTTCTTTTGACTTTGCTATTAGTGGTTCTGATGGAATTTTAAACTATTACCCAACAAAATTCACAATTAATGATTATGATGTAGTAACTCTTTCATATAATCTCAAAGATGATTTGTCTGGTATTGGATCTACAAGTATTGGTTCAATAGTTGAAATAAACACTTCAAACTCTAATGTATCAGCAGCTTCTACAGTTAACATAGTTAGCTTTGGTACAACTTATACATCAGCAAAGATTCTTGTAGAAATCACGGGTGGAGATGGAGAATATGAATTTGATGAATTAAACTTAGTTCATGATGGAACAAATGTTGAGTTTCTTGAGTATGGTCAACTTACAACCGGTAATTTATTATCTCCACTATCTTCCAGTGGATATGGAACATATCATCCATATATTTCAGGTTCTCAGGTAAAAGTTGACTTTATATCAAATGCTGGTATAGGAACAACGACTTATATTAACACAATAAGCGTTGGTATTGCTGATACATCAAGTGTTGGCATTGGTACACTTGAAATGAAGCACGCTCTACTGAAAGCCACTACAACTTCTATAGCTTCTTCAACTTCACCAAGTTCTTCCGTAATTTTAGATTACTCCGGAGAATATAGTGCTGCTTATTGTGTTGTTCAAGTAACTGATATTACGAATAATAGATATCAAATGTCTGAAATCGTAATGATTGATGATGATGTTTATGCTGACCCATACATTACCGAGTTCGCAAACCTGGAAACCTATGCTTCACTAGGAACCATAGGTGGATCGGTAACTGGAATTGGTGAAACAACTCAATTAACCTTTACTCCACTTCCAAATATAGAAACTCAAGTAAAAGTTTATGCTAATATTCTCAGAATACAAGATGATTCTAGAGATGTTGTTGACTTCAATAATGGAACAATTGAAACAGTTTATGGAAATTATACGGGAACAGAAAGTGACTTGAAGAGAGCATTTAATTTAACCCATAAAGGTGCTCAGATTTTTGAAAGATATTTTGATGCTTCAAGTTCTTCTGTTATTAATGTTTCTGATGACACTATTGAAATGCCAGGACATTTCTATGTAACAGGAGAAAAAGTATCTTATACAAATGCTGGAGCAGGAACGACAACATCTGTAGGAATTGCTACCACTACTATCAGTGGATTAGGTTCTACAGATAAATTACCATCTACACTTTACATTGTAAAAGTAAATGATAATAAGGTAAAGGTATCTGCTTCTGCTACAGACGCCCTATTGTCGATTCCAAATACTTTAGATTTAACATCGGTCGGAATAGGTTCTACACATAAATTTACTGCCCATAATCAAAATGCCAAGGTTCTTATTTCTTTAGACAATATTATACAATCACCTGTTGTTGCCACTTCAGTTGTGTCATCTCTCTCAACTAACACATATACAACAGACGATATTCTGTACTTCACCGGAATTACTTCATTCTTTGGTGGAGATTTGATAAGAATTGAAGATGAAATTATGAAGATTGAAGCAGTTGGAGTAGGACTTACAAATGCTGTAAGAGTAAGAAGACCTTGGTTGGGAACTGTTACTGCGGGATATTCAACTGGGACAACAATTACAAAAGTGAACGGAACTTATAATATTGTAGATAATACTCTTAACTTTGTTGAAGCTCCTTACGGTAATGTTCCAATTGGAAGCATAACAAATCCACCAGATGAAAGAGATTGGGAGGGAATTTCTACAAGTTCATATTTCCACGGAAGATCTTTCATGAGATCTGGAATTGTAAATACTGGAAATGAGTCTTACTATAAGAACTATGTATTTGATGATATATCATCAAACTTCAATGGTGTAGATAGAACATTTACTCTTCAATCTTCGGGAGCAAATGTTACAGGAATTTCAAATGAAAACGCTATAGTTCTTATTAATGATGTCTTCCAAGGTCCCGGAACAGATGAAAATTATACATTATCAGAATCAACTGGGATCACTTCAATAACATTTACAGGAACAGCAACTTCAGTATCTTATGATATAAACTCCTCAAACTTACCAATCGGTGGAATAATAATTTCAGTTGGTTCAACTGAAGGATTTGGTTATCAGCCACTTGTTGCTGCTGGAGGAACTGCAACTGTCTCTGTTGGTGGAACTATTTCGGCAATCAGTATTGGAAATAGTGGTTCTGGGTATAGATCTGGCATCCAGACAGTTAGAGTTGGTGTTCAAACTTCAGATTCTAATGGATTCTATATTGAATTTATTGGAACTGCTGCTGTAAGTGGTGGAAGTGTTGTTAGTATCGCTATTACCAATCCTGGAGTTGGATATACATCAACAAATCCACCAGAAGTAATTATTGATTCTCCACTATCATATTCTGATATTCCTCTAATTTACAGCTCCACAACAATCGCAGGTTTAGGTACAGCAGCAACGATTGACATCGTTGTTGGTCAAGGATCTAGTGTTATTGATTTTGAAATTAAAAATACTGGATATGGATATAGAGAAAATGAAATACTGACGGTTCCTGTTGGTGGACTAACTGGTATTCCAACCACATCATCTTTCAACGAATTCCAGATTACAATTCAAAATATATTCTCGGATAAATTTACAGGATGGTCTCTGGGAGAGCTCCAAGCACTTGATAATATTTCCAATCTTTTTGATGGAGAAACTACAACCTTCCCACTTACGGTAAATGGCGACTTAATCTCAATTAAGGCTGCTAAAGGTTCTAATATTAATGTTCAAGACCTTCTGCTCGTATTTGTCAATGACATCTTACAAGTTCCTGGTCAAGGGTATGTATTTAATGGCGGAAGCGTCATAACATTTACCGAAGCTCCAAAAGGAATAAGTTTAGGAATTCCCGGAACAAATGATACTTGTAAGATTCTCTTCTATAGAGGTAGTGGTTCTGTTGATGTTATTGAAAGAAACATCCTTGAAACAGTTAAGATTGGAGATCAATTAGTTTTTGGATATGATTCTTCAATTGGACAATCACCAACCCTCCAAGAGGAAGACAGAACTGTAACTCTTATTCGTGGTACTGATTTAGTTAATACCAATCCATACTTTGGACCAGGAAACACTAGTGACGAATCACTATCAAGAACAATTACTTGGTGTCGCCAAACTGAGGATAAGATTATTGATGAGCAAGAAATTGCTAAAGACAGAATGTTATACGAACCAATCATTACACCATCTGCTTACATAATCAAATCTGTTGGAATTGGTTCAACCGTAATTTATGTTGATAATCTGAGACCATTCTTCAATGCTCAAAATGAGAGTGCGACAAGTCTAACATTCCAAAATAAGATAACACTTATTTCCCAAGATGAAAAAGTTGCCGCAGCTGCCACAGCAATAGTTTCTACTGCTGGCACTATAACGTCTATCAGTATTTCTGATGGAGGAAGTGGTTACTTGTCTGCTCCAACAGTTACAATTGGAAGTACAGCACAATCTAATGGGATCGGGACACCAGCAACTGCTACCGCTTCAATAACATCGGGAATTGTCACTACAATTTCTCTAACAAATGCTGGAACTGGTTATACAGTATCAAATCCACCAGTTGTTCTGATTTCTCCACCAACATCAATTGTAGAAACAAATAATGTTTCATCCTACTCTGGAGATTCTGGAATAATTGTTGGTTTTGGAACTACCACATCTGGTTCAGATTATCAAATGATTTTTGATTTACATGTTCCTCAAAATTCTTTCTTGAGGGACACTGGTATTATGGGAGTTGGAGCTGCTGTTACTATAAGTGAAATTTCTACAGGAGACTACTTTGTAGTCTATGATTCCAATGTTGGAACATCATCAACTTCAATTTTATCAAAGGACATTGGCGGATCCACAATAGCGATTGGAACTAGTTTTATTGATAATGTTTATCAAGTGGCATCAGTTTCTAATGTTACATCTAATATAACCGGAATTGGAACAACTATTGTTTCTCGCGTTAATGTAACTGTAACTGGTATGGGAATAACTAATTCTGGAATCATTACAACATCAAATTATTTTGGAAATTATAGTTGGGGAAAAATACTTCTAACTTCCAGATCAGAGAGTAATGAATTTAATTTCTACGGAAATAACGGTGTTAGTGGAATTACTACTTCGGCAATAATCAATAGAAACCAATCATTGAAGTATAAAAATTATCTATAAATAGATAAAAAACGCCATCAAATGTCCGCAATTATAACTGATCAGATTAGAATATTAAATGCGAAGAATTTTGTTGCTGGCGTCACTGCAGCATCAAATTCTTATTACTCATTTATAGGATTACCAAATCCAACAGATTATCAAACTGATTGGGATCAAAGTCCTCCTGCTCCAAAAGACAATTTTGACCAGGAGAATGATTATTGGGATACTATGATTGCTTTGAAGAAAATTAATTCTTCAGATATTCGTCAAGTTGTTCCAAAAAGAGTTTGGACTTCTGGTGTTACTTATGACATGTACCGCCACGACTATAGCAGATCAAATGTAGCTAAGGTTTCTGGTGCCACTAACTTATACTCTGCTTTTTACTTTGTAATGAATAGTGAGTATAGAGTATATGTTTGTTTACAAAATGGAATTACTCCAGAAACGCCAAATGGAAAACCTTCATTAGATGAACCAACTTTTACTGATTTAGAGCCTAGAGCAGCGGGATCTAGTGGTGATGGATATGTTTGGAAATATTTGTATACGATTAGGCCATCTGATGTAATAAAATTTGAATCTTCAGATTTTATTCCGGTTCCACAAGACTGGGGAACATCAACAGAAAATGCTTCAGTAAGAGATAATGCGATTGATGGGTCTATAAAAATAGTTACTATAACAAACAGAGGAGTTGGTATAGGGACAGCAAATACAACATACACAAGAGTTCCAATCAGAGGTGATGGAACTGGTGCGGAATGTACTATTGTTGTAAATAATGATCAACAGGTTCAATCAGTAACCGTTTCAAATCAAGGTTCTGGATATACTTATGGAAATGTTGATTTAGTGGCAGGTAATGTTCCAACAGGAACAACAAGACCAACATTCAATGTAATAACTTCACCAAAAGGTGGACATGGATATGATATTTACAGAGAACTTGGTGCATATAACGTTTTAATGTATTCAAGAATTGAGAATAATAACGAAAATCCAGATTTTATAACGGGAAATCAAATTGCTAGAGTTGGTGTTGTAGAAAACCCAGAGGTTACCACAGGCACAATATTAACCTCAGATAGAGCAAGTGCTACAAGTGCTCTACGTTTAACTGGAGCTGGATATAGTTCAGTTACTTTTACCGCCGATTCTTTTATTACACAAACAGTTTCCACAGGAACAACTGCTATTGGTAGAGTAATTAGTTACAATCAAACAACGGGAGTTCTTAAGTATTGGCAAGATAGAACACTCGCTGGATTTAATACAGTTGGTACAGCACAAACAAATCCATCATATGGATTTGACCTGACAGAGTTTACATCTTCCCCAGGAACTGGGGGTAGTTTATCTATCGTAGGAGGATCGCTAACTCTTTCCATTGACAACACTTATTCCGGCATATCTACCGTAATAAATAATAGGACCTACTACCTTGGGCAGACTTTTACTAATGGAGTCTCAGATCCAGAAGTAAAAAGACATTCAGGAAACATTATTTACGTTGACAACAGACCAGCAATTACTAGGTCATCAAATCAAAAAGAAGATATTAAAGTCATTTTGCAGTTCTAAAGAATTATGTCTCAACAAACAAACCTCAATGTAGCACCGTATTTTGATGACTTTAATCCAAATAATGACTATCATCGTGTACTCTTTAAACCAGGATATCCTGTTCAGGCAAGAGAATTAACAACTTTACAGTCTATTCTCCAAAATCAAATTGAAAGATTTGGTCAGCATTTTTTCAAAGAGGGTGCTAAAGTAATACCAGGAAATACTGGATATAATGCGTTATATTATGCTATTCAACTTCAAAATAATTATCTTGGAGTTCCAGTAGAAGCATATATTGAACAATTAGTTGGGGCAAAAATAACAGGTCAAACATCTGGCGTAACTGCTGTTGTAGACAAAGTTTTATTTTCACAAGATTCTGAAAGAGGTAATTTAACACTATACATAAACTACTTGAGTTCAAATACCCAAAATAATTCAACTCAACAGTTTTCTGATGGTGAACTATTAACATCAAATATAACTATTACTTCAGGATTACTTGGAAATACCACAATTGAATCTGGATCTCCATTTGCGGTTACTTTAGCAAATAATGCAGCTGCTGTGGGTTCTTCATTTAATATTTCTGAGGGGGTTTACTTTATTAGAGGTAATTTTGTAAATGTAAATACAGAAACCTTAATTCTCGATCAATATTCAAACACTCCAAATTATAGAATCGGTCTGTATATCAATGAAGAGATAATTACATCAGATATTGACGAAACGCTTACAGATAATTCTCAGGGAGAAAATAATTATGCAGCACCTGGCGCAGATAGATTAAAGATATCCACATTTCTATTTAAAAAAAGTTTAACCGACTTTGATGACAATAACTTTATTGAGTTAGCAACAATTTCTGATGGGAGTATTCGCACAAAAACTATCCCAAGTAATTATAATCTAATTACAGACGAACTGGCAAGAAGAACATATGCCGAATCTGGAGATTATGTTGTATCTTCATTTGATATTTCGGTAAAAGATTCTTTAAACAATAATAAGGGAAATAGAGGAATATTTAATAGAGGGCAATTTACATATGGTGGTTCTACTCCAACGGATAATTTAGCATTATATCAAGTTTCTCCAGGAAAAGCTTTTGTTAGAGGATATGAAGTAGATTTAATTTCTACGACATTTTTAGATGTCCCAAAGCCAAGAACAGTAAAAACTTTAACCAATCAATCCGTAGTTTATAATACTGGACCAACTCTAAAACTCAATAGAGTCTTAGGTGCTCCTCAAATTGGACTAGGAAATACTTATGTTGTCAGTTTGAGAAATCAAAGAGTTGGTTCTTCAGGAACAACCGCTTCCGGAACGGAAATTGGTGTTGCTAGAGCTTATGATTTTAAACTAGAATCTGGTTCATATGAAGTAACAAATAAAAATTTAAATGAATGGCATGTATCTTTATTTGATATTCAAACATTTACAAATATCCATTTAAATAATCCAGTAACTTTATCGGTTCCAACTTATATTAAAGGAAATAATAGTGGAGCCAGTGGATTCCTAAGAAATAGTATAACCGATTCAAGGTCTTTAACAATTTATGATGTAAAGGGGACTTTTATTCCAAATGAATCACTGTCTTTTGATGGCATAGAATCGGGAGTAATTGGTGTAGCAGTAACTGCACATGGAATTTCTGATGTAAAATCTGTTTATGGAAAAGTTGGAAGTGCTTCCACCTTTAATGCTGATGTTATTCAATCTACAAGTTTCAATGTTGGAATTGCTACAGTTGGAGTTGAAAAATATTTCATTAATGAAGAATTATTCAGAACAACACTATCATCCACTGTTGGTGTAGGATCTACTGTAATTTATCTGGATACAAATCAATTCAGTCTCAATGGAATTGACAATATTTCAATTTCAATAGGAAATTCAATTACAGCAGGAACAGGAACTGTAACAAACGCTCCTATAGTTTCTGTCGGCAATACTTTTATCAGAATTTCTCAATCACAAGCTGATGGTGTAGGAACTTCTCTTGAAACCGAATTAACAACAACTGTTGGATTTGGTTCTGACATTATTTTTATTGATGCTTCCACAGAGGCAATTACCATAGGAAGTAGTATTACAGTTGGAACAGCTTTAACTAATGCACCAATTGTTGCTGTTGGTGATACATTTGTCCGAATAAGTGCTGGAAGTACTTCAAGTCAGCCATTAGTAACATCTATATCTTCTAATGTTGGTGTTGGTTCAACTTCAATTTTTGTCGGAATTGTAACTGGAGTTGTTGCTGGAGTAAGTTCTGTTTCTGTAGGCACTGCTCTCACAAATGTTCGTATTGTTTCAATAGGAGACACTTTTGTAAATATAGGGACGGGAAATACTGCAGGAGTTTTAATATCAACTGGAACAGCGGTTACATTTACCAATGTTTCGTCCATGATAACTGGAACTGCGGTAACATTTACCAGAGTTTCACGATTGGTGATTGGTGATGAAGTAATTATCTCAAATCCAATATTTACTAGCACCGTAAAATCTCCAAATCCATCATTCCCAGGTTCCAATAGAATATTTAAGAATAATCTGATAACATACACAGATACGACTCTACCAGATCCAGTTGTGGCAAGAGTTGTTAGTGTAGGAACAACTTCTATTGAGATTCAAGAGGTTCAGACAATAAGTGGAATTACTTCTTCACTTTTACCATCTTCTTCTATTTTAGATGTTACAGATTTTAAGGTTATTAGTACTGCTTTAGAATCTTCAGATGATAATACTTTATACACAAAACTTCCAAAAAATAACATTTCCTCTGTAGATCTTTCAGCAGGATCTTTAACCATAAGGAAATCTTTTACTGTCAATATTTCTGGTAATCAGTTATCGGCAAATGTAGTTGCTGGTGATAATGAAACTTTTGCTGCTTTTGATGTTGAAAGATATTCATTGATTAGGTCTGATGGAGAAGCAGAAGTTCTAACCGCAGATAGATTTGCCTTCATTGCTGGAGGAACTCAACTACAAATCTACAATTTAGGTGGAAATGATACTGGAGCAACTTTAACCGCAACTCTGCAAAAGATTAATCCAAAATCAAAAGTAAAGAGAAAAAATAGAGTAAATTCTGTTCTAATCAGCAATTCAAAATATGAGGGTTCTGGAATAGGAGCAACCACTCTTAACGATGGATTAACTTTTGGCAACTATCCATATAGCACCAGAGTTCAGGACGAAAATATTTCATTAAATACTGCCGATATTATTGAAATTCATGGAATTTATGAATCGGCAGATACATCAAATCCATCTCCACCAAAAGCGGTTCTTGCTTCTCTCACAACTTCTTCATCAACTACTCAAGAACTTATTATTGGAGAAGAACTTGTTGGACAAACAAGTGGAGCAATAGCGATAGTTGCCGAAAAATTAACCTCATCCCAAATTTCATTTATTTACAAAAATCAGAATACTTTTAATGAGGGAGAAACTATTGTTTTTGGGGAAAGTGCTGTCCAAGGTCAAATTATAACATTAGATTCACCTAGTTTTGATGTTTCCTTTAATTATACTTACAATAATGGACAGTCTAGTACTCAATATGGTTATGGATATCTTACCAGAAAATCAGACTCGTCAGAGCCAACTAAAAAATTAAAAATTTACTTCAGCAATGGTTACTATGATTCCACCGACGATGGAGACATTACAACTGCTAGTTCATATGATACTTTTGACTACTCTTTAGAAGTCCCAGTAATTGATAACAATAGAGTATCAGATATCATTGACATTAGACCAAGAGTTTCTAATTATACAGTTTCTGAGGGAAGTCGTTCTCCTCTAGAATTTTATGGAAGAACTTTTGACTCAACTGGAAATTCTTCTACAAGTGTATTAGCATCTGATGAAACACTTCTTGCGACTTTTTCATTCTATCTCGGACGAATTGATAGAATATACCTAGGTAAAGATGGAAAACTTCAAGTAAAATATGGAGAACCTTCAGAAAAACCAGAAAAACCAGTTTCTGTAGATGATTCTTTAGAGATTGCTACGATTAACCTTCCACCATACTTATATTCTACTTCTGATGCTTCTATTGAATTTCTTGAGCATAAAAGATATAGAATGGTTGATATTAAACAACTTGAAAATAGAATTAAAAATCTTGAATATTATACGACTTTATCTTTACTAGAATCAAACACTGCCAACTTGTTTGTTCCAGATGCTGATGGATTAAATAGATTTAAATCTGGCTTCTTTGTTGACAATTTCTCATCTTTCTTAGCGCAAGAAGATCGTGTATTAATTAAAAATAGTGTTGATACAAAAAATAAGGAACTAAGACCAGGACATTATACAACTTCAATTGATTTAATAGAGGGCCCTGTCGTTGGTGTTGACCCAACAACAGATCTTGCTTTTGAACCAATTGAAGGAATTAATGTAAGAAAAACTGGGGATATTTTAACCTTAGATTATGCGGAAGTTGAATGGTTAAAACAAACTTTTGCTACTAGATCTGAAAGTGTCACTCCTTTCTTAATTAGTTTCTGGCAAGGAACCGTAGAATTAATTCCAGCAACAGACACTTGGATTGATACTACAAGACTTGAAGCAAAAATCATCAATGCTGAAGGAAATTATGCTGAAACATTAGCAAATTCTGCTAGAACACTAAATGTTGACCCTCAAACTGGATTTGCTCCAACCATTTGGAACGCATGGGTAACTAACTGGACTGGTCAAGATGTTATTCAAACAACAAGAACAAGAACTCAGTTTGGTCAAGCTTGGGGTGGTGGAGCTAGAGCTATTTGGGGAACACTAACAGATACGACATTTGAGGACACATTTAGAGAAGTTCGTGACACTGGTGTAATGTCAAGAACTGGTGTTCAGACGATAGTTACTGAGCAATTTGATCAAACATCAGTCGGAGATAGAGTTGTTCGCAGAGACCTCGTTCCATACATGAGGTCTAGAAATGTCCAGTTTATCTCCAAAAAAGTTAAACCACTAACTAGACTTTATGCTTTCTTTGATGGTGTAGATGTAACTCGTTATTGTGTACCAAAACTACTTGAAATTACAATGTTATCTGGAGTGTTTGAGGTTGGCGAAACTGTTACCGGATATGTTCAACAAACAGGTCTTGGGCAGGGAACTGAAAATACTTCAGCAAAGATAACATTTAGAGTATCTCAGTCAAATCATAAGGAAGGTCCATATAATGTACCAACAACAACCTTCCCACAAAATCCATATACTTCTCAAGTATTACAAGAATCTTACTCATCAACATCTACAATATTGAATATTGACACATTCTCACTATCAAATGCTTCACAAGGAGAATTTAGTGGATGGGTAGAATCTGGAATGATTCTTGTTGGCCAATCAAGTCAGGCACAAGCAACAATTAACAATGTACGACTAATTTCCGATCTATCAGCAACATTAATTGGAAGTTTTTATATTCCAAATCCAAATCTCAATGTTCACCCAAGATTTGAAGCTGGAACAAAAACATTTACTTTAGTAAATGATGATACAAATGATCAAAATGTTGCTACAACAATTGCTGAAGAAGCATTTACCTCAAGCGGAACTTTAGAAACTGTACAAGAAAACATTATTTCGGTCAGAAATGCTAGAATTGAAAATAAACAAGTATTTGAAGAACAGTCTGTTGCTAGAACAACTGGAAGTCAACTTGTAAATAGTAGAGTTATTGCTCAAACTCAGAGGCAGGGAATTATTGGATGGTATGATCCTCTTGCTCAGTCATTCTTAGTTGACAATGAATTTGGTGTATTTTTGACAAGTTGTGATGTATTCTTTAGATCAAAGGATGATACAGACATCCCAGTAACTTTCCAGTTGAGAACAATGCAGGGTGGATTCCCAACTCAAAATGTAATTCCTTTCTCAGAAATTGTTTTAGAACCAGGAGAAATCACAACATCTGGTGATGGAAGCATTGCTACAAATATTCAATTTAAGGCACCAATTTATCTGGAAGGAGGAAAAGAATATTGTATTTGTCTAGCATCCAATTCCACAAAGTATAGTGTTTATATTTCCAGAATTGGAGAAAATGATTTAATTACTCAAACATTTATTTCCAACCAACCATATCTTGGTTCATTGTTCAAGTCGCAAAATGCCTCTACTTGGGAAGCAAGTCAGTGGGAAGATCTGAAGTTTACTCTGTATAGAGCAGACTTTATTGAAAATGGTACTGCTGAATTCTATAGCCCTCAACTTTCTGAAGGTAATAATCAAATTGCCAAATTACTACCAAATTCACTAAACTTCAATTCCCAAAGAGTAAGAGTAAGTCTATCTTCAACTATTAATGATACAGACTTAACACTTGGAAATACCATAGTTCAAGTTGGAACTGGAGCTAGTGGAAATTATGTTGGAAATGCTGGAATTGCTACAGGAACTTTATCAATCACAAATGCTGGAATAGGATATACTCCATCATCAGGTTCTGCCACATATAATAATGTGGTTCTTTCCAGATTAACTGGAAATGGTTCTGGGGCAACAGCAAATGTAACCATTAATAATGGAGTTGCTATAGCAGCAACAATTGTTAGCAGTGGAAATGGTTATAGAGTTGGCGATACTGTAGAAATCACAACTTTAGGTTCAGTATCAGTAGGCAGAGATGCTAAATTTACTATAGTTTCTATTGCCAATACAAATCAACTGATAATTGATAATGTCCAAGGAAACTTTGAAGTTGGATCAGCAAATACAATTACTTACATCAACAACTCCGGAATAACAACTGACTTGAATGCTTCTCTTGGTGGTGGAATATATGCTAGTGAAATTACAACTGTTACAGATGGTTTACACATCAAAGTAAATCATAAAAATCATGGAATGTATGCTGAAGGAAATTTAGTAGCAATATCTGGCGTTGAATCTGATGTAAAACCAACAAAACTAACCGTTGCTTATGCTTCAGATTCTACCGGAACAATAAGTGTAGATAATGCTTCCAATTTTGGTATTTTTGAAGGTGTTGGTGTAGGAACAACAAATCCAGGATACTTGAAGATTGGTAATGAAATTATTGAATATACCTCAGTGACTGGAAATGTTATTGGTGGAACTATTGTAAGAGGAACAAATCCTCTTACATATCCGATAGGTTCTCAAGTTTATAAGTATGAAAGTAATGGAGTTTCTCTAAGGAGAATCAATAAGACTCACGATCTTGATAACGCAACTGTTTCCAATCCAGTTGACTTTGATTACTACAATATTAAACTTGACATGTCATCTGATGGAACTGATAGATCTTCTGGAACTGGATTTAGAAAATTATATCAAAATGAAACCAAATCTGGCGGTGGATATGAAATAAGAGCAACTCAAAATATTGCTTATGAAATTATTACCCCAATCGTCCAAAATCTAACAGTTCAAGGAACATCTTTAAGTGCGGAAGCTAGAACAGTAACAGGAACAAGTATTAGTGGTAATGAAATTGCGTTTGTTGATGCTGGATTTGAACAAATTTCGGTTAATCAAGCAAATTATCTTTCTTCACCAAGAATGATATGCTCAAAAATAAATGAAGATTCTAACCTAGGATCTTTACCTGGAAACAAATCTCTAAATATGAGATTGAGACTTGATACAACTAATACTTATCTATCTCCAGTTGTTGATACTCAAAGAGTAAGTACAATTCTTACTTCAAACAGAGTAAATAGCGTAATAACAAATTATGCTACAGATAATAGAACTGGATCTATTTTTGAAGACCCAACTGCCTTCCAATATATTTCTAAAGAAATAACCTTAGAAACACCAGCAACTTCTATAAAGACTATTCTTAATGCTTATATTAATTCATATTGTGACATAAGAGCTTTCTATTCTATAGGAGAAAATCCTGGATTTGAACCAATATTCACGCCTTTCCCTGGATACGATAATCTTGATTTTAGATCTCAAATAATTTCTCCAGAAAATAATAGTGGAAGACCTGATTCTTATGTTACACCATCCACCTCGCTTGAATTTAATTCTGAACTTCTAGATTTTAAGGAGTATAATTTCACCGCAGATAATCTTCCCCCATTTAGAAGTTATAGAATTAAATTGGTTGCTACCTCAACTAATCAGGTTTATGTTCCTAGAATAAAGGATCTAAGAGTTATTGCTCTGGCATGATATGAACTATATTAAAGTAGAGGGTCACGATGGTCTTATTCGTGACCCAAAAACAAATTCAATCATAAACACAAAAATGACAGAGTATCAAGAGTATGTTTCTAGAAAAAAAGTAAAAGAGGAGGAGCAACAAAAACTACAAAATCTAGAAAATGATTTTGCTAATATGAAAGATGATTTGAATGAAATTAAAACTTTACTTAGGAGTTTGGTAAATGGATCCTGATAAAATAACTTTAGAAAACTTATCTAAAAATTTTGAATATGCTAAAGCATGTATAGAGATTGATTCTATAACTGATATTGAAAATTTAAGAAATATTGGAAAGGCTTACATGAAACTATACATGAAGCAACAAGAAGTTCTTTCTAGTATGTTAAGCAAACCATAAATATTTTGAGAGGAATTAAAAAATGGCGCAACCAACTTCCAGGCAAGAATTAATAGATTATTGTAAGAGGAAACTTGGTGCCCCTGTACTAGAAATTAACGTAGCAGACGAACAAATAGATGATTTGGTAGACGATGCTATACAATTTTTCCAAGAAAGACATTTTGATGGCGTAGGTCAAGTATTTCTAAAGTATCAATTAACTCAAGATGATATTAATAGAGGTAGAGCACCTAATGGAGAATCTCCAACAGCAGGTATTGTAACTACTTCAGCAACAACTTCTATAGTTGGAACCACAACTACTTTTAACTATAAAGAAAATAGTAACTTTTTACAAATTCCACCTTCAGTTATTGGAATTACAAAAATATATCACTTTGATGGTAGTAATACAACTACTAATAATATGTTTAGTGTAAAATATCAATTATTTTTAAATGATATTTACTATTGGGGATCTACTGAAATATTGACTTATGCCATGACAAAAACATATCTTGAAGATATTGACTTTTTACTTACCACCCAAAAACAGATAAGATTTAATCAAAGACAAGATAGACTTTACTTGGACATAGATTGGGGTAGTGTAAGAGCTGGAGACTATGTTATTATTGATTGCTATCGAGCCTTAGATCCATCAGACTATACTAGAGTTTGGAACGATTCATTCCTAAAAATGTATCTAACTTCATTGATAAAGAAACAATGGGGACAAAATTTGATTAAATTCCAGGGAGTAAAGTTACCCGGAGGAGTTGAATTAAATGGAAGACAAATATATGATGATGCTCAAAGAGAACTTGATGTCATTATGGAAAAAATGTCAAATACTTATGAACTTCCACCATTAGACATGATTGGTTAATTCACATGTTAAATCCTTTCTTTCAACAGGGAACAAGACAAGAGCAGAGTCTAATACAAGATTTAATCAACGAACAGTTGAGAATATATGGCGTTGAAATATATTACTTACCTAGAAAATATGTAACTGAAAAAACAATAATTAAAGAAGTAATTGAATCAAAGTTTGATAATGCTTATCCGATTGAAGCATATGTAGAAAACTTTGATGGATATGGAGATAATACTACAATTCTATCAAAATTTGGAATACAGGCATTAAATGAAATAACTTTAATAATTTCAAAGGAAAGATTTGAAGAGTATATTTCTCCACTCACAAAAGATAAGGCAAATATAAAACTTTCATCAAGACCAAAAGAAGGAGATTTGGTTTATTTTCCATTGGGGGATAGATTATTTGAAATTAAATTTGTAGAGCATGAGAAACCATTCTATCAATTACAAAAAAATTATGTTTATGAATTAAGATGCGAACTGTTCAGATATGAAGATGAAATTATTGATACTGGCGTTGATGATATTGATGATACTCTAGAAGGAACCACTGGCGCTGATGGAGAGGAGACTTTTGTAGGAAGAACTCAAACTTTAACTCTAATTGGTTCAGGTACTACTGCAACAGCAACGGCAACTATTGTAAATGGTGGAATTAGATTAATTACAATTACAAATAGAGGTGGAGGTTATACCAGTATTCCAACAGTTGGGATTTCTTCTGCTCCCTCTGGAGGTGTCTCTGGAATAGCATCTGCTGTAATGATTGGAGGTGTTGTTGCCTGTAACGATAATGTAAATCCAGCGGCAAGATCTGTTCAAGCAGTAGATATCATTAATGCTGGTTCTGGTTATACTGTATCTCCTGGAATTAGGTTTATTGGTGGCGGCGGAGCTGGTGCTGCTGCTACAGCAACTATTGGCAGTGGAATTGTCGGTATTGTAAGTATAACATCTAGTGGATCCGGATATTCTACATCTCCCACAATACAGTTTACAAACCAAATATTCCTTAGTGGTGTAGCAACTGTTTCTGCTGCAGCAACAGCAGTCGTTAGTGCTGCAGGAACGATTACATCAATTAGAATCACAAATGCTGGTTTAGGATATAGTGTAGCACCAACTATTGTAATTTCTTCTCCATATAGTTCAGGAATAGGAACCTTCCAATTCAATGAAATTGTAACAGGACAAACTAGTGGAACAACTGCAAGAGTTAGAAAGTGGAGTGCTGTTACAAATGAACTTGAAGTTTCAAATATTAGTGGTTCTTTTGTTAATGCTGAAACTGTTGTTGGTTCAGCATCTAGTGCTTCATATCAAATAAGAAATGTAGATACAAATATAAACAAAGATGGATATTCGGATAATGATGAAATTGAAATTGAAGCGGATCAAATTATAGACTTTAATGAATTTAACCCTTTTGGAATTCCATAAATAAAAGTTATAAGACTTCCAAAGTTATATAATAGGTAAAAAAATGTTTGAATACTTTTACAACGAAATTTTAAGAAGAACTGTTATTGCGTTCGGAACTTTATTTAACAATATTGAGATAAGACATACAAATAGTTCTGATCAAGTTGTAAGTATTTTGAAGGTTCCTTTAGCATATGGACCAACACAAAAATTTCTTGCTAGGCTTGAACAATCGCCAGATTTAAATAAACCAACAGCAATAACTTTGCCTAGAATGTCATTTGAATTTACTGGATTGACTTATGATCCAGCAAGAAAAGTGACAACAACACAAACTTTTACTGCTAAAGATTCTACTACAGGAACAGAAACAAAAAAGGCATATATGCCAGTTCCATATAATATGCAGTTTGAACTCAGCATTATGTCAAAGTTGAACGATGATGCTCTTCAGATAATAGAACAAATACTCCCATATTTTCAACCATCTTATAATTTAACTGTAGAGCTGGTTGAATCTATTAATGAAAAAAGAGACATACCAATAGTTCTAGAAAATATTACAATGCAGGATGATTATGAGGGTAACTTTACAACAAGAAGAGTTTTACTTTATACTTTAAGATTTACAGCAAAAACATACCTATTTGGTCCAATGTCTTCGGCAACCAAAGATATTGTCAAGCAAGTTTCTATCAGCTATCTTACTGGAGATAGTAGAGACAATACCACTCGTGAAGTTGTTTACTCATCTCAACCAAGAGCTATTAAAAATTATACTGGCATTGTTTTGACTAATCTTTCAAAAGATATAACAACAACTGATTCTTTAGTTACTGTTAACGATGCTTCTTCAATATCAATCAATACATATCTTGATATTGAAGGCGAAGAAGTATATGTAAAATCAAAATCTGGAAATGTTTTAACAGTAGATCGTGGTAGAGATGATACCACAATAACATCTCACCTATCTGGAGCTGAAATTAAATCAATAACATCTACTGATAATACCCTAATAGAAGAAGGTGATGATTTTGGATTTAGTGGAAGTATTTCATGAAAATGACAAAGAAATTTGATAAGCTAGATGACGCTTTTAATGTAGAAAGCGAGATTGTCGAATCCAATCAAGTAGATTCGACGGAAAAAATTGAAAAGTTATCATCTGCGATTGATGATGTAAAAAAAGACTATGAATACACTAGAGGAAATTTATATTCTTTGATTGAAAAAGGTCAAGAAGCTATAAATGGAATTTTGGAATTAGCCCAAGAAAGTGAAATGCCTAGAGCCTATGAGGTAGCTGGACAATTAATTAAAAATGTTGCCGATGCTACAGATAAATTAATGGATCTCCAGAAAAAACTAAAAGAAGTAGAAGAAGAAAAACAAACAAGAGGTCCAACAAATGTAACAAATGCTTTATTTGTTGGTTCAACTGCGGAATTGGCAAAACTACTAAAAAAACCTACCGATGAAAACGTTTAAACAGTTTCAAGAGGAGTGGACTAATAAATATAAAAAGAGTATTGACTGCTCAAATCCGAAAGGATTTTCTCAACGCGCTCATTGTGCAGCGAGAAGAAAAAGAGCAAAAGGTGAAGAGACCAAATCAAAACCAGTTGAATGAAATACCCCAAATTCTCACACAAAACACCACATCTAAAAGGAAAACAACATCAGTTGGATCCTAATTTAGATTTGAAACAATTAGTACATCACGCAACAGTTCAATATGTTGACCGTGATGCTGATGGGGATGTTGACATTTATGATAAACCAAGTAAAAAAACTCCAGATGAAAATGTAACGAGTGCTCCAGTGGGAGCAGAAGTTGCTTCAAGAAAACTTATTGCTAAACAAAAAGGGGAGCTTAAGCACACAAAAAGGGGTTTGGCATATGAGGAAACAAAATCTGGAGATGAAGGTCTTAGAGATTGGTTTGGGAAGTCAAAATCTTCTGATGGAAAATCTGGTTGGGTTCAACTTGGCGGCAAATGGGCTGGTAAACCATGCGCTCGCCAACCTGGACAAACTTCTACACCAAAATGTGGAAGCTCTAAGATGGCAGCAAATCTATCGTCAGAAGAAGAAGAGACAGCAAGAATAAGAAAAAATCGTTTAGATCCCAACCAACCAGAAAAGTTTGGTGGAGCAAAACCAACTAACGTAAGAACTGAAGAAATGGACCTACAAGAAGTAAAAGATAAACCAGGTAAGGGCAGTGGCAAAAAAGATGCTTGCTACAATAAAGTGAAATCACGTTATGACGTTTGGCCAAGTGCATATGCTTCTGGAGCACTTGTTAAGTGTCGTAAGGTAGGTGCTGCTAACTGGGGAACTAAGACTGAGGAAATGCATATGCACGAAGAAGAAAGATATTGCCCATTATGTGCTAAAAGAGAAACAAGATCGGAATGCTCTTATGGTGCCAAAGCTTGGGATAAAGTCTCAGTAAAAGATGAGGAATATTCAATGGCTCGTTCCGAGTTAAATACGATTGTTGATGCTGTTAGAAGACTCAAAACAAAAGTTTCCAATGGCGAAGGAAATTTGGAAGCATGGGTACAGTCAAAAATTACCAAGGCAGCAGATTATATTGATACAGCAGCAGATTATGTTAATGGTGGAGAAATGGAAGAAATGAAATGTTGGTCTGGATATGAAAAGAAAGGAACTCAAAAATTGTTTGGTAAAAAGTATAATCGTTGTGTTAAAAAAGAAGATGTAACTATTGAAGATGCCGATGGAAATACTTTCGCTGAAGTTATTGATCTGATTAAACCAGAACCAATCAAAGGGTTTAAATCCCAAGTTGATGAAGCAACTAGAATTCAAGCAAAAACTGGAAATTTAATGATGGTTATTGCGATGTGGAGAGGAAAAAGTTATTCTCTTAAAATGTTTTTTCCTCAAGCCAAACTTCCAAATAAAAAGGAAGTTGAGGAGCAGATTCAAAAAGTTTATCCAGGAGCAAAAGTCATTTACTCTAAAGTATCTGAGAGAGAACCTGGAGAACCTTTTCTTCAAGTGGAGGATTGGCAATCAGTAAACCGCAAGGATAAGACTGATGGTTTAAGCCAAAAAGCAGTAGATGCCTATCGTAGTGAGAATCCAGGTTCAAAACTTCAAACAGCAGTAACTGAGAAAAAACCAACAGGTAAAAGAGCAGCACGTCGCAAATCTTTCTGCAGTAGAATGAGTGGAATGAAGAAGAGACTGACTTCTGCAGAAACTGCAAGAGATCCAGATTCAAGAATCAACAAAGCCCTTCGTCGCTGGAACTGTAATTAAAATTAAGAGGATTATATTATGTCAAATGGAAATGATATTTACCTTGGTAATCCACTCTTAAAGAAAGCAAATACTCCAATAGAGTTTACTCAGGAGCAAATTGAAGAGTTTATTAAATGTAAAGATGATCCGGTATATTTTGCTAAAAATTATGTAAAAATTGTCACCCTTGACTATGGATTACAACCGTTCAAGATGTATCCATTTCAAGAAAAACTTGTAAATAGATTTCACCAAAATAGATTTAATATTTGCAAGATGCCCCGCCAGACGGGAAAATCTACCACTGTAGTATCTTTTCTTTTACATTATGCAGTTTTTAATGATAATGTAAATATTGGTATTCTTGCAAACAAAGCAGCAACTGCTAGAGAACTATTAGACAGACTTCAAACTGCTTATGAAAACTTACCAAAGTGGATGCAGCAGGGTATCATTTCTTGGAACAAAGGTTCCTTGGAATTGGAAAACGGAAGTAAAATCCTCGCTGCTTCTACTTCTGCTTCTGCGGTTCGTGGTATGTCATTCAATATTATCTTTTTGGACGAATTTGCGTTTGTCCCCAATCATATTGCGGATGACTTCTTTAGTTCAGTATATCCAACAATTTCTTCAGGTAAATCTACAAAAGTAATTATTGTTTCTACCCCAAAGGGTATGAATCATTTTTACCGAATGTGGCATGATGCCGAGAAAGGTAAAAATGAATATATCTTTACCGATGTTCATTGGAGTGAAGTTCCTGGAAGAGATGAGGCATGGAAAGCTCAAACAATTGCCAATACATCAGAGCAACAATTTAAGGTTGAGTTTGAATGCGAATTCCTAGGATCTGTAGATACACTTATTGCTCCAAGCAAACTTAGAAATCTAGTATACGATCATCCATTAAAAAGAAATGCCGGACTAGACGTGTATGAAGATGTTCAAGATGAACATGATTATGTGATTACTGTTGATGTTGCTAGAGGAGTAAGTGAAGATTATTCTGCTTTTGTTGTAGTTGATATAACTAACTTTCCACATAAAGTGGTGGCAAAGTACAGGAATAATGAAATTAAACCAATGCTATTTCCTAATATCATATATGAAGTAGCAAAAAATTATAATGGTGCTTATATTTTATGTGAGGTTAATGATATAGGTGATCAGGTAGCATCACTTCTTCATTATGACTTGGAATATCAGAATGTTTTAATGTGTTCTATGAGAGGTAGAGCTGGACAAATAGTTGGACAAGGATTTTCTGGAAAGAAGACTCAGTTGGGAGTTAAAATGTCCAAGACGGTAAAAAAAGTTGGATCTCTAAATTTAAAAACTATTATTGAAGAAGATAAATTAATATTTAAAGATTATGAGATTATATCTGAATTGACAACTTTTGTCCAAAAGCATAATTCTTTTGAGGCAGAAGAGGGTTGTAATGACGACCTAGCAATGTGCTTAGTAATATATGCTTGGTTAGTTGCTCAAGACTATTTTAAAGAATTAACAGATCAAGACGTAAGAAAGAGAATATACGATGAGCAGAAAAATCAGATTGAACAGGACATGGCACCATTTGGATTTATCGTAGATGGTATGAATGATGAAGAAACCTTTGTAGATTCTAGTGGAGATAGATGGTTTACTGATGAGTATGGTGACATGGCATATATGTGGGAGTACAGGTAATGGAAATAGACAAGCAGATAAACTTAGGTCATTTGTTGCTTGTTGATAGAAGGTGTAGAGTTTGTGGAGAAACTAAAAATCTAATAGACAGTTTTTATAGAACACGTAAAGATAGAGGAGCTGTTTCTTCTTCTTATTCATATGAGTGTAAAGATTGCACAATTAAAAGAGTTGTCACCAGTAGAATGGTTAGTAGAGTTCTTGATAAGTGGGAATATCCTGACTGGTAATTAATTCACGTCCCATTTCCCCTGCGAAAAGTAAGTTTTTAATAAATATTTTGTAGATAAACTGAGACTTTACGGAGAAAAAAATGGCGACTCCTCAATTATCTCCAGGCGTACTCGTCAGGGAAGTTGATCTAACTGTAGGAAGAGCTGATAATGTTTTAGATAATATTGGTGCCATTGCTGGACCTTTCCCAATTGGACCTGTTGATTACCCAATTGACATCACAACAGAACAAGACCTTATTAACGTATTCGGAAAACCACTCTCAACAGATTCCCAATACGAATACTGGATGAGTGCTTCATCTTTTCTCTCATATGGTGGAGTTCTAAAGGTTGTACGAACTGGTGGAACAACTCTCAATAACTCAAATGCTGGCGTTGGTGCAGCGTATACAACGTCATTAGACATTGATAACTATGATGATTATATCAATAATCACGCAGAAGCAAACGATTTTAATTGGGCAGCAAAGAACCCTGGTTCTTGGGCAAACTCATTAAAGGTTTGTGTAATTGATGACCTAGCAGACCAAATTATCGGTATCACTACCACAAACTTAGGCAATGCTGGTGCTGTTATTGGTTATGGTATTACTGCAGCAGTATCTGGAACTCTTGCCGGTTCTGGAAGCACTTCAACATTTACTGGACACCTAAAAGGAATTATCACGGGTGTTAGCACAGATGCGACAAATTCAAATAGCAAAATTACAGTAAAAATCGTTTCTAGAGTTTCCTCTGCTGGAACAGAAACAAAAATTGACTATGCAGAAGGTGGAGCATTCAACTCTTTTGATACTTCAGATTCAGTTTATTTTGTAAATAGTTCTGGTATCAATACTGGTGTTTCTGCCACTGCCCCATATACACCAGCAACTGTAACTGACTGGTATGATCAACAGACTCTCGGATTAACAAATAGCACAGTTTATTGGAAGTCTATTGCTCCAAAACCAACATCAAATGCATATTCTTTAGAAAGAAGTGGTAAAGGTGATGGAATTCATGTTGTTGTTGTTGATGACTTAGGATCTGTAACAGGAATTCAAGGCAATATCCTGGAGAAGCATGTAGGACTTTCAAAAGCACTTGATTCAATTTCCTCTGTCAATTCTCCACAGAGAATTTGGTACGAGCAGTACATTGCTGATTTTTCAACTCAAGTATATGCTGGGGGAAATCCATCATCTGCTGCAGATGCTTATTGGGGAACCGCTCCAAGAGCTACTGGATTCACTACCTATAGTGGAGTCGCTGCTGCTTCCTTTACTCCAATCACAACTGGAGATGGTCTGTGGGGACAAAACGCACAGGATGTAACTTTCTCGGCAATTGGAAATGTAACCTACACTTTAGGGGGTGGAGTTGACTACTCTGCTGCTGGTGGAATGAAAGCAACTCTAGGTAATCTAATCACTTCTTATGGACTCTTCTCAAATCAAGATGAAGTGGAAGTTGATTACCTAATCATGGGTCCTGGATTAACAGATAGGGCAGACTCTCAAGCAAAAGCAAACTATCTAATCTCTCTTGCAAATGAAAGAAAAGATTGTGTTGCTACAGTTGGTCCTCACAGAGGAGACCTAATCGGAATAACAAACACTACGACTCAAACAAATAATCTAGTTAACTACTTCAGTTCACTATCATCTTCATCATATGCTGTTTTTGATAGTGGATACAAGTACACCTATGATAGATTTAACAACAAGTTCCGTTACATTCCATGTAATGCGGATGTTGCTGGTCTAATGACTCGCACCAACATTGTTGCCTATCCATGGTTCTCTCCTGCTGGTCAACAGCGTGGCATCATAAACAATGCTGTTAAGTTGGCATACAACCCAAGCAAGGCACAGAGAGATAAGTTATATCCTCAGAGAATAAACGCTATTGTTACTCAACCTGGAATCGGTACTCTCCTATTTGGCGATAAGACTGCTCTAGGATACTCTTCAGCGTTTGATAGAATCAATGTTCGCCGCTTGTTCCTCACAATTGAACAAGCACTTCAGAGAGCAGCACAAGCACAACTCTTTGAACTGAATGATGAGCTAACAAGAGCAAACTTTAGAAATATTGTTGAACCATATCTCCGCGATGTTCAAGCAAAGAGAGGACTTTATGGATTCTTAGTTGTTTGTGATAGTTCAAACAATACTCCTGATGTTATTGATAATAATGAATTCAGAGCAGACATCTTCCTGAAGCCTGCTAAGTCTATTAACTATGTAACTCTGACCTTTGTTGCTACCAGAACTGGTGTAAGTTTTGAAGAAGTAGCTGGTACAGTTTAACTTTATAATCTAAATAACAAAAGGAGGACTTAACAATGGCAACAACAAAAGAAAACAAAACTATCTCTCAGTTTAAATCATCACTCGTTGGGGGCGGTGCTCGCCCCAATCTATTTGTGGTCGAGATGACATTGAGTGAACTTGGATTTGACCTTCCAACATTTGACGCTGACAAATTCCAGTTTATGTGTAAAGCAGCACAGCTTCCAGCACAAAACATTGGATCCATTGATGTTCCTTTCCGTGGAAGAACATTCAAGGTAGCTGGTGATAGAACTATTGACGCATGGACAGTAACTGTCATCAATGATGAAGACTTCGTATTGAGAAGAGCATTTGAAGAGTGGTCAAATCAAATTGCGAGTCTTGAACTCAATCTTGGAGCAACTGATCCTTCAGCATACATGGCTACTGCCAGAGTATTCCAGCTGGGTAGAGGATCAACAGCAAGCAGCCAAGATAACAGTGGAAACGCTAACTCCGTTCTTGCTGAGTATGAATTTGTTGATATTTTCCCAACAAATGTTTCAGCAATTGATCTTTCCTATGATTCTTCAGACACAATTGAAGAATTTACCGTAGAATTCCAAGTTCAATCATTTAACATAGTTGCGGCTGGCGGTTCTAACGGCTAATAAATAGTCTAAAGATTAATTCTAAACTAATAAATTATGGCAAAGTTATTTGGATTTTCTATAGAAGATAATGAGCCACTATCTCCTGGAGTAGTCTCCCCTGTTCCTCAAAACAACGAGGACGGGGTTGACCACTACATGAGTAGTGGTTTTTTTGGTTCCTATGTAGATATTGAGGGTGTTTATAGAACTGAATATGAATTAATCAAAAGATATAGAGAAATGGCACTTCATCCAGAAGTTGATAGTGCTATTGAAGACATTGTAAATGAAGCAATTGTATCAGATACAAATGATACTCCCGTCCAAATAGATTTAGATAATTTAAATGCTAGCGATGGGATTAAAAAGAAAATCAGACAAGAATTCAAATTCGTTCTAGATTTACTGGATTTTGATAAAAAGTCTCACGAAATTTATAGAAATTGGTATGTTGATGGTAGACTTTACTATCATAAAGTAATTGATTTAAAAAATCCCCAAGACGGAATTCAAGAGTTGCGTTATATTGACGCAATGAAGATGCGTTATGTTAGACAGAATAAAAAGAAGCCAGAAGATAGATTTAATATTTCAAAAATCCAAAGTGATAATCCAATGGATTATAGCTTTCCTGATATTGAAGAATATTTTATCTATAATCCGAAAGGATCTCAACCAACAGGAAACATAAACGCTACTGGTGCGAGTCAAGGAATTAAAATGTCCAAAGACTCTATTACATATTGTACATCAGGATTAGTAGATAGAAATAAGGGAAATACTCTTTCATATCTTCACAAAGCAATCAAGTCTCTTAATCAGCTCCGCATGATTGAAGATTCACTGGTTATCTATAGATTATCTCGTGCTCCTGAGCGTAGAATTTTCTATATTGATGTTGGCAATCTACCCAAGGTCAAAGCAGAGCAATATCTCCGTGATGTTATGATGCGTTATCGTAATAAGTTAGTGTATGACGCTAACACTGGCGAAATTCGTGATGATAAAAAGTATATGGCAATGCTTGAAGATTTCTGGCTCCCTCGTCGTGAAGGTGGTAGAGGAACCGAAATCACCACACTTCCTGGTGGTCAAAATCTTGGAGAGATCACTGATATTGAATATTTTAAGAAAAAACTATATCGTTCACTGAATGTTCCTCCATCAAGAATGGATGGTGAAGGTGGATTTAACTTAGGTCGTTCTTCTGAGATTTTAAGAGACGAACTTAAGTTTACAAAATTTGTTGGACGTTTGAGAAAGAGATTCTCAAATATGTTTAATGATATGTTGAGAACTCAGTTAATTCTCAAAAACATTATTACCCCAGAAGATTGGGAAATAATGAGCGAGCATATTCAATATGATTTCCTTTATGATAATCATTTCTCAGAATTAAAAGATGCTGAGTTAATGACTGAGAGACTTAATATGGTTCAAGTTGCCGAACCATATGTTGGAAAATATTTCTCTCAAGATTATGTAAGAAGAAAGATTCTTCGCCAAACCGATGTTGAAATTCTTGAGCAAGATGCTCTAATAGAAAAAGAAATTAAAGATGGTCTTATTCCAGATCCAAATGCTCCGGTAGATCCAGCAACAGGTATGCCATTAGACCAATCATCTCAAATGGATTTGGGTCAACCAGTAATGGAACCAGATTTGGAATCACAGGGAGCAGCAACCGAAGCCCCAGGAATAAAAGCACCACAAATGCCCAAGGGTGGTGAGATATAAATAAAGAAAATTACTTAGGTATTTAAAATGGATGACCTTTTGGATATGATTATCGCTGATGAACCACCATCGCAGATCAGTGATAAGATTAAAGATATACTATTTTCTAAATCAGCAGAAAAAATTGATGCTTTCCGTCCAGCAGTAGCGGCAAGTATGTTTGGACAAGATGAAGAAGGTGAGGAAGATTACGAAGAGGAAGAATGAAATCCTATAAGCAATTTATTTCAGAATCAATCAATATTGCTGGAGATTTTACAGGAAATCTTTATGTAAATTCTCAACCAGAACAACAACAAGTTGGTGAAGAGTATGTTGCCGATGTAATGTGGAATGGAAGCTTATATCGTTTAGAAATGGTTACTAAAAACGGAATTCCTTCCACAAGAGAACTTGGTGAACAATTACAATCCAATTATCCCGGAGCAGTTGTTCATCAAATCTATCCTGTTTTAGAAAAAAATTTAAACATCAAAAACGCACAAAGATATCACCCGTCAAAATTGGAATGGATTGATTAATGGCTCAGTGGAATATAACTACACAAGATTATTTAAATCAGGAAAGATCTCTTTTTGAAGTTGTAGGCGTTGCATCAAGTGATGGGCAAATAATTAGTCCACAAAATCCATTTCCAGTCACCGGAACTGTTGGAATATCATCAGAGACTGTTGTAACTATTAATCCAGATACAAATGCTGTTGATGCATTTGGTAGAGCAAGAGTTTCTGAATTATTTACTCTTGGTGACTATAAGCACCTTTATGCCATTGACCCAAACTTTTTGGATAGTGTTTCTGGTGCAGGATCAACAGTAATATTTATACAAAATCAGGCAGCAGCAAGACTTCAAACTGGTATTGGATCTACTGCATTTAGTATTCACCAAACAAAGTTTTATCATCATTATCAACCAGGAAAAGGACAGTTAATTTTTAGTTCTTTTAATTTTTATGCACCTCAACAAAATGCAACTAAAAGAACTGGATATTTTGATGATAGAGACGGAATTTATTTTGAACAAGTTGGACTTAGCACTTCAAATGGAGTAAATCCTGATATTGGAACTCTCAACTGGGTAATTAGGTCTTTTGTAAGTGGAATTGCATCAGAAACCAGAATTCCACAGTCACAATGGAACAGAGATAAGTGTGATGGCACAGGAACATCTGGATTTGATTTGGATGTTACAAAAACTCAAGTTGCATTTATAGATTTCCAGTGGTTAGGTGTTGGTAGAGTTCGTTGTGGGTTTGCTCACGATGGGCAACTCATCACAGCACACGAATTTTACCACTCTAACAATTTAGCAACTGTTTATATTGCCAATCCAAATTTACCAGTTCGTTGTGAAATCAGAAATACTGCCGTAGGTGTTGGGGCATCATTTGACCAAATTTGTTCTTCTGTAATGTCAGAAGGTGGATATGTAGAAAGTGGTATTGACTTTGCTTATACAATGACTACTACAAGAACCACACCAACACCAGCAGGAACAGAACTTCCTTTGGTTGCTATTCGTCTCAAAAATACTTTCCGGGGATATCCAAACAGAATATCAGTCAAATTAAATAATCTTTCATTATTTTGTGAGTCCAATAGTATTGTTTATAAAGTTGTAAAACTTCCAAGTTCTGCTTATTTGAGTAACGCTGGAACTTTAACTTGGACTTCTGCTTCTAATAATAGTGGAGTTGAAGTTTGTGTGGATGCTACAACTTATAGTGATGGTGACGAGTTTGCATCAGGATATGTTCCTTCTGGTGCGTCTCAAAACTCACTCTCACCAGTTGCTTCTGGAACATTAAGTGCTGCAAAGAAAAATATTATTGTTCAAAATATAGATTCAACAAACTCTGAGATTTATGTTCTTGTTGTAAGAACCATTACTACTACTGGTAATGCCACTGCTGGTGTTGCTGCAGCACTACAATGGAGGGAGATTTATTAAATTAATAAATAACTAAAAGTGTACTATCAAAAATAATGGCTCATAAACCAGTTGGGGCAGGTTCGTCCTTTAATTTTAGTTCAGGCGCTGCTACTACATCATCATCTTTTTCTGTTCAATCAAGTGTATTGAGAATTGTTGCCGTAGGTGCTGCTGCTCATGTCAAAGTTGATGGTGATCCAGTTGCTTCTACTTCAGATTATTATATTCCTTCTGGAGGATCAGCAACTCTGGCTCTTACCAAAGCATCCAACAGAGTTGTGGGTGTAACAACAGGAACAACTACAATTGTAAGTGTTCCCGAAGGTACTCAAGTTCCTTTTGGTGTTGGCGACTTTGTTACTTTGAGTGGTTCAACATACCACGACTTTTCACATAAAGAAGTTTTGTCAGTGGATACTTCATCTTCATATGATGGTTATTTTCAGACAAGATTAACCGTTGATAATGATTCAAGTGGAATAGTTACCACATTTTCTGAAAGAGACTCATCAATATCAATTTCAAATAAAGTTTCTGCCAAAGGAGTTGGATCAGGAACACTCTATTACCAACAAGTTCAAATCTCAGGAGACGCATGATGAAACTTATTAGAGAAGAAATCGAAAAGGTTGAAGTCATCACTGAAAGTGTTGGTGGCAAAAAAAATCTTTTCATTAAAGGTATTTTTCTACAATCAGAGTGCGTCAATCGCAACGGTAGAAAGTATCCCTTTTCAATTATGGAGAGGGAAGTAAAACGTTATAGTGAAAATTATGTTCAGAAAGGACGTGCTCTTGGTGAACTTGGACACCCAGATGGTCCAACTGTAAATCTTGATAGAGTTTCTCATAAGATTACAGAACTTTATCAAGATGGTAATAATTTTATTGGAAAGGCACAAATCCTTTCCACTCCTATGGGAAAGATTGCAGAGTCACTTCTAAAAGATGGAGTAACTCTTGGCGTTTCTTCTCGTGGTATTGGTTCTTTAAGAGAAACAAGAGAAGGTCATAAGGAAGTTGGTGAAGATTTTATGCTAGCAACTGCTGCCGATATCGTCGCTGATCCTTCCGCTCCTGATGCTTTTGTTCAAGGAATTATGGAAGGTAAGGAGTGGATTTGGGATGGTGGCATCCTTCGTGAAAAGTATGCTGAGCAAACTAAGAAGAGAATTGATTCTCTGGTTGATCAGCATATTCTAGAAGAATATAAACTAAGTTTATTCAATGAGTTCCTCAATTCATTGTAATTAATTAATTTATAAATAAATATAGATTTACTACAGGAAAATCGGAGAGTTCAAATGTCTCGTGGCAAACAATTACAAGAAATGGAAGTAGGCACTAAACCATCCAAAACCGCTGTTAACTCAGGTGCAGCAGCTGCAGAAGGAATGCCAAAACTATCAGGTAATATTCCCCCAGGTCAAACTGGTTCTTGGGAAGATCTTGGTGGACCTACTCCAGAAAATTATAAGTCTGATGATGATTCAGCTAAACTAAAAACCCCAGGAGCAACTCTTAAGCAAGTTAAGGACGTTGTAAATAAAGGCGCTAAACCAGCAGAAGCTGCGAAAGCAATGAGAGAAGAAGAGTTAGAACTAGATGATGAGGAAGTAATTGCTGAGTCTGAAGAGGAAGAACTCGAAGATGAAGGTTTAGAGGAAGGTGAAGAAGAAGGTGATGAAGAGGAAGCTGATGAAGAAGAGGTAGTAGAAGAAGAGTATGATATTGAAGAAGATGTTAATGCTCTGATTGAAGGTGAAGAACTTTCAGAAGAGTTTAGAGAAAAGGCAAAGACAATTTTTGAAGCAGCAATTACTTCAAGAGTTGTACAAATCAAAGAGCAACTAGAAGCACATTATGAAGAGCGTCTAGTTGAAGAAGTAGAAGAAATCAAAGAAGCTCTTTCTGAGCGTGTTGATTCCTACTTAGAGTATGTTTCTGATGAGTGGTTCACTGAGAACTCACTCTCAATTGAAGGTGGTCTGAAGGAAGAGTTAACCGAATCCTTCATGACCGGTCTGAAAGGACTTTTTGAAGAACATTATGTATCAATCCCTGAAGATAAATACAATGTGCTTGAGAGCATGGTAGAAAAACTTGATGAAATGGAGACAAAACTCAACGAGCAAATTGAGAAGAATGTTTCCCTAAACAAGCGTCTCGCAGAGTCGGTTGCTAACGGAATCTTTGATGAGATTTCTGAGGGCCTTGCTGCTACTCAGAAAGATAAGCTCGCTTCACTTGCCGAAAGTGTTGAGTTTGAAAGTGAAGAAGAATATCGTGAAAAACTGGAGACCCTGAAGGAAGCATATTTTCCTTCAAAAGTAGCATCTCCTTCTGCTAAAACTGAGTCCCTCTCTGAGGGAGTAGATAGTTCATCTGCAGATATCAGCGGATCTATGTCCGCATATCTGAGAACTCTCTCATCATTTAGCAAATAATTGAATTTAATATAATTCAAACAAAACATCCACACAACAAAGGTAAACGCAAATGTTCCATTCAGAGCATCTGCAGGAAAAGTGGGCACCTCTCCTCAACTATGAGGGTCTTGATACAATCAAAGATTCGCACAGAAGAGCGGTAACCGCAGTCCTGCTGGAAAACCAAGAAAAATTCTTAAGAGAGCAAAATGCTTTCGCAACTTCAGGTTCATTCCTGACAGAAGCAGCTCCTAACGTTAATACTCAATCTGGCGCAAACGCTGGTTTCAGTGCTAATGCTACCGATGCTGGTCCTGTTGCAGGTTTTGATCCAGTTCTGATTTCTCTAATCAGACGTTCAATGCCTAACCTGGTCGCTTATGACCTCGCTGGCGTTCAACCAATGAGCGGTCCTACTGGACTCATCTTCGCAATGCGCTCCCGCTATGCTAGCCAGTCTGGTGGCGAAGCACTGTTCAACGAAGCAGATACCGCATGGTCTGGTCAGAACAATTCTCGCAACCTCACTAGCGGATTCAGTGATGCTAATGCTGGTCTCGGTACTACCGCACAATCTGGCGTTAACCCATCAGTTCTGAACCCAGTTGGTAGTGCAAACTCCCTCGGCTATAATGTTGGTCAGGGTATGCGTACTGATGCTGCTGAAGCTCTTGGCGACGGCACCAGCAACGAGTTCAACGAGATGGCATTCTCAATCGAGAAAGTCACCGTTACTGCAAAGTCACGCGCACTGAAGGCTGAGTACTCACTTGAGCTTGCTCAGGACCTTAAGGCAATTCACGGTCTGAATGCAGAAGCTGAGTTGGCAAACATTCTGTCAACTGAAATTCTTGCTGAAATCAACCGCGAAGTCATCAGAACCATCTACAAGGTTGCTGAGCAGGGTGCTGTTCAGAACGTTGCTACTGCTGGTACTTTTGACCTTGACGTTGACTCCAACGGTCGTTGGTCAGTTGAGAAGTTCAAGGGTCTTCTGTTCCAAATCGAGCGCGATGCTAACGCAATTGCACAGCGCACTCGTAGAGGAAAGGGCAACATCATCATGTGCTCTGCTGACGTTGCTTCAGCACTGACCATGGCTGGTGTTCTCGATTACACCCCAGCACTCAACGCTAACCTGAATGTTGATGATACCGGCAACACCTTTGCTGGTACTCTCATGGGCAAATTCCGCGTATACATTGACCCATATGCTGCTAACCTGACTGCTGCTAATGGCACTCCAGGCAACCAGTACTATGTTGTCGGTTATAAGGGTTCTTCACCTTATGACGCTGGACTCTTCTATTGCCCATATGTTCCCCTCCAAATGGTTCGTGCCGTTGGTGAGAACACCTTCCAGCCAAAGATTGGCTTTAAGACCCGCTACGGCATGGTCGCTAACCCATTCGCGGAAGGAACCAACCAGGGTCTTGGTGGTCTCAACGTTAACGCAAACCGTTACTACAGACGTGTTGCTGTTAAGAACCTCATGTGATTTAAACTCACAAGAGTTATCTGGAGGGTCCTTCGGGACCCTCTTTTTTTATCTAAATAGTTAGAAAAAATGGCAGGAAGACCATCTCAGATTGAAAATAGAAATTTTCTTTCACCAACTGGATTTAAATTTGTATTAAAAAGAAGTCCTAAGGTAGCTTTCTTTTGTAATCAAGCAAATATTCCAGATATAAATTTAGGTATCGCAACCCAACCATCTTATTTGAAAGATATATCCATACCGGGAGATAAACTTCAGTTTGGAGATTTAAACTTAAGATTCTTAGTAGATGAAAATCTAGAGAATTATATGGAAATTCAAAACTGGATGAGGGGACTTGGATATCCTGAAGAAGTAAAAGAATTTAGAGACCTTGCCAATGAAGGAATTGTTCAAGGAAATTATTCTAGAGATAGACAAAACATTTATTCTGATGCAACGTTACAAGTTTTAAGTAGCAATTTGGTTGCAAAGTTTCAAGTTTTTTTCAAAGACGTTTTTCCATATTCACTATCAACAATAACATTTGATGCGACTAATACTGACATAGAATACTTTACAGCAGATGTCAGTTTCAAGTATACTATATACAACCTAACAGACTTGAGCGGAAATCCTTTATGATCATTGATCTTGATAAGATTCAAGAAATGTGGGAAAAAGATTCTAAGATAGATATGGACAATTTACATACAGAATCTACAAATATCCCAGTTCTTCATGCAAAATATTTTGAACTTTATAATACCATCTTTCTTCTTAGAAAAAAAGCAGAGCAACAAAAAAGAAATATCCGACACGAAAGATATGAATACTACTCTGGAAAGTCAGACCCAGAAGTTTATATAGATAATCCTTTTCCTAAAAAAATTAGAGATAAGGATACAATGCAGAAGTATCTTGATGCAGACGAAAAACTTTCTACAGTATGCCTCAAGATTGATTACTACGATACAATGCTAGTTTATATTGAAAGCATCCTCAAGATGGTTCAGAACAGAACATATCAAATTAAAAATGCTATTGAGTTTATGAGATTTAACTCTGGACTGGGGTAAATAAATATCTGTAGATGAATGGATCCTCGTGATTGATACTACAGCAAATCTTGTAATTTCCAAATCTAACGAAGTATTTTTAAAGATTAATACAGAACCTCATATTGAATACGAACTAAGAGATCATTTCAAGTTTGAGGTTCCAAATGCAAAGTTTATGCCACAGTACCGTGGAAGGAATTGGAACGGGGAAATTCATCTATATGATATGAGATCAAAGCAAATCTATGTTGGTTTGCTTGATAAGATTGTATCCTTCTGTAATCAATATGGATACACTTATAAATTTGAAGACAATAAGTTCTATGGCACTCCATATGAGGAAAACGCGGAGATTTCATATGAGGGTGTTAAGGATTATATGTATTCCATTTGTGCCCATACTCCCAGGAAGTATCAAATTGAGGGAGTATATGGTGCCCTAAAGCATAATAGAAAACTATTGATAAGCCCCACTGCGAGCGGCAAATCGTTGATGATTTATTCTCTCGTAAGATATTATGTGGATAAAGGCGAAAAAATTCTTTTAGTTGTTCCGACGACATCTCTTGTAGAGCAGATGTACAAGGATTTCCTTGATTATGGTTGGGATGCTGACTCATACTGCCACCGTATCTATTCTGGTAGGGAAAAAACTAATGAATATCCTGTAACAATTACGACTTGGCAATCAGTATATAAACTGGAGCGTTCATTCTTTGAGGATTATGGATGTATTATAGGTGATGAAGCTCATTTATTCAAGAGCAAATCTTTAATTGAGATTATGACTAAACTTCATCATGCCAAGTATCGTTTTGGTTTTACTGGCACTTTGGATGGAACACAAACTCATAAATGGGTTCTTGAAGGATTATTTGGTCCATCATATAAAGTTACAAAAACTGATGAATTGATGAGACAGGGACATCTCTCTCAACTTGATATTCAATGTCTTATTTTAAAACACCCACCACAAAAGTTTGAAACTTATGAAGATGAGATACAGTATTTAATCTCTCACGAACAAAGAAATAATTTTATTAAAAATTTATCTTTAGATTTAAAAGGAAATACTCTTGTTCTTTTTGCTAGAGTAGAAGCACATGGAGCAATACTCTATGAAAAGATAAATACTAACAAGAGTGATGATCGTAAAGTATTTTTTGTTCATGGTGGAGTGGATGCTGAAGAGAGAGAATTGGTAAGAGAAATAACGGAGAGGGAGAACAACGCAATTATTGTTGCCTCTTATGGAACTTTTTCTACTGGTATCAATATTAAAAATCTCCATAATGTTATCTTCGCCTCACCAAGTAAGTCCAGAATTAGAAATCTTCAAAGTATTGGACGAGTTCTTAGAAAAGGAAAAGACAAAGTAAAAGCAACACTTTATGATATTGCTGATGATTGCACAACTAAGTCAAGAAGAAACTATACCTTAAATCATTTCATTGAAAGAATTAAAACTTATAATGAAGAGAATTTTAACTATGAAATAATCACAATTCAATTAAAGATATGATAGAAGAAGATTTTTATGCAACAGTAAAACTTAAAACAGGAGAAGAAATATTCTGTAAAGTAGCAGCATCTGAAGAAGAGGATAGAACTATGCTTATAGTTTCAAATCCAATTACAGTATCAGAAATAAAAAGTAGAACAGGTGTAGTTGGATATAAACTAGAACCATGGTTAAAAACAACTACTGAAGATATGTTCATTCTCAATATTGAAGATGTTTTAACTCTATCAGAATCTTCAGATATAGAAATGATAATAATGTATCAAAATTATATTCGCCAATCTACTAAAGATGGCAATCAATCCAAACTCAGTCGTAGAATGGGATATCTTGCCAATGTAAATGATGCTAAAGAGATTCTAGAGAAGCTCTATAAAAATAGCTAAAGATAATCTTTTCAACCTCCACAAAGGTAATTGTACAGGGTTTTGAGTACCTTGTCAACTATTTGTATAAGTGGTATAATCTATACATAATAATGATAAAAACTTATGATTACCACAGCAGTTATGACCAAGAGAAAGAGGTCAGAGCATTACGTTAATAACAAAGAGTTTCTTGCTGCTCTAATTAAGTATCGTGAAGATGTTGAAATATCATTTATCCGTAAAAATGGTAGAGAACCAACAAAAGAAGATAGATCCCAAAGATGGGATACAAAACCACCCATTCCTCGCTACATTGGTGAGTGTTTCCTAAAAATTGCTAATCACCTGTCATTCAAACCAAACTTCGTGAACTACATGTTCAAGGAAGATATGATTTCTGATGGCATTGAAAACTGTGTTCAATACATTCATAACTTCAACCCAGAGAAGTCACAAAACCCATTTGCATACTTCACTCAAATCATTCACTACGCTTTCCTTCGTCGTATCCAAAGAGAAAAGCGTCAGTTAGAAATCAAGAACAAAATCCTTGAGCGTTCAGGATTTTCTGAAGTATTTGACGACAACAGTATTGACGGAAGCAACTACAGCGACTATAATAGCATTAAGGACGCTGTACACTCCAAACTTCGTTATTGAATGAAAGTCGCAATTATTACAGACCAACACTTTGGAGCAAGAAAGAATTCCAAACTCTTTCATGATTATTTTTTAAAATTCTACAATGATGTATTTTTCCCGACGCTGGAACAGTATGGGATTACTACCGTTGTAGATATGGGAGATACTTTTGATAGTCGTAAAGGAATTGATTTCTCTGCTTTATCTTGGGCTAAAAGTAATTATTACGACAGACTCCAAGAAATGGGAGTAAAGGTTCATACGATTGTTGGCAATCATACAGCATACTATAAAAACACTAATCAAGTAAACGCGGTAGATTTGCTACTGCGTGAATATGATAATGTGACTGTATATTCAGAACCAACTGAAGTGATGTTGGATAAACTTCCAACACTTTTTATACCTTGGATTAATCAAGAAAATGAAGAAAGCACTCTTAAACTTATTGAAAAGACAACTTGCCCGTGTGCGATGGGGCACCTTGAGCTTTCAGGATTTAGAGTTAATAAACAAATCGTCATGGAGCACGGTTTGGAAAGCACATTATTTGAGAAGTTCAAAGTTGTCTTCTCGGGACACTATCACACTAGATCGAATAACGGAACAGTCTTCTACCTAGGAAATCCTTATGAGATGTTTTGGAATGATGTGAATGATACTAGGGGATTTCACATCTTTGATACTGAAACGGTAACTCACGAACCTATCAATAATCCGTATCGCCTGTTCTATAACATTTACTATGAGGATACAAACTATCAAACTTTTGATACTCGTGAGTATGAAAATAAGATTGTTAGGGTAATTGTTCGCAAGAAATCGGACATTAAGAAGTTTGAAAAGTTTGTTGATAAACTTTATTCCTCTAACATATCAGAACTCAAAATCGTTGAAAATTTTGTAATACAAGAATCAGAAAATTTTGAAGCATTTGAATCAGAAGATACTCTTTCAATCTTGAATAGATATATTGAGGAGGCAGAAGTAAGTCTCGATAAATCAGTCGTTCAAAAAATGATTCAAGAAATTTATCAAGAGGCATGTGAATTAGTATGATATGTTTATTCTAACAATCAGTGGTAGAGAATCTGAAGGAGCATATTCCGTAGTAGACGATGAAGGTGAACAAATTCTTTATTTGTTTGAGGAGGAAGATGATGCTGTGAGATATGCTATGATGTTAGAAGAAAATGGATGCCCTGAGATGCATGTAATAGAAATAGAAGATGATGTAATGATAAACACATGCGAAATACATGATTATAAGTATGCTATTATTACTCCAAATGACATTGTGATTCCTCCCGACTCTGAACATGATTTTATTTAAAACTATCAAATGGAAGAATTTTCTTTCTACTGGTAATCAATATACTGAAGTTGATTTCACAAAAAATAAAACAAATCTAATCATCGGAACAAATGGTGCAGGAAAGTCCACTGTTCTAGATGCTCTTACTTTTTCTTTATTTGGAAAACCATTTCGCAAAATCAATAAACCTCAACTTATCAACTCTGTAAATGAGAAAGATTGTAAAGTTGAAGTTGAGTTTTCTATTGGTAATGTTGAATGGAAAGTAGTTCGTGGAATCAAACCTGCTATTTTTGAAATCTGGAGAAATGATGCAGCATTAGATCAGTCTGCTGCTGCTTTGGATCAACAAAAATGGTTGGAGCAAAATGTTCTAAAAATGAACTATAAGTCTTTCACTCAGATCGTGATTCTGGGTAGTAGCACTTTTGTTCCTTTCATGCAACTTTCTGCTGCTCACCGCAGGGAAGTGATTGAAGATTTGCTTGATATTAAAATCTTCTCATCTATGAATACTCTTATCAAAGAAAAGATTCGTTCTTTAAAGGAAGATATTAAAGTCTTTGAATTGAAGAAAGAATCTCTTCTTGATAAAGTCAAGATGCAGCAAAGTTTTATTGAAGAACTTGAGAATCGCGGGAAGGAAAATATTAAAGATAAAGAAGAAAAGATTGGACAACTTCTTAGTGAAGAAAACAATTGGATAAATGTAAATCAGTGCAAAAATGAGGAACTTCAAACACTTCAGAATCATCTTGAAAAGTATGTTGGGGCTACTGAAAAACTTCGTAAGATGGGAAACCTAAAAGGTAAAATATCTCAAAAAGTATCTACTATTACTAAGGAGCATAAGTTCTTTACTGAGAATACGGTATGCCCTACTTGCACACAGTCTATTGAAGAGACCTTTAGAATAAATAGAATTACAGACGCTCAAAATAAAGCAAAGGAGTTGCAATCTGGTTATAAAGAACTGGAGGAGGCAATTAAAGAGGAAGAGGAGCGAGAGCGTCAATTCACTGCTCTATCAAAGGAGATTTCAAACTTAACGAATGGCATTTCTCAAAACAATACTAAGATCGCTGGATGTCAGAGACAAATCAGAGATCTTGAACATGAAATTCAAGTTCTTACCCAGAACCTTGCAAACAGAAATACTGAACATGAGAAGTTAGAAACCTTCAAAGACAACTTAAAAACTACATACGACGAACTCGCTTCTAGAAAAGACACAATAAACTACTACGATTTTTCGTATAGTTTGCTTAAAGACGGTGGAGTTAAATCCAAAATCATTAAGAAGTATCTACCGCTGATAAATCAGCAAGTTAACCGTTATCTTCAGATGATGGATTTCTACATTAACTTCACACTTGATGAGGAATTTAACGAAACCGTCCAGTCACCTATTCACGAAGATTTCTCCTACGCTTCTTTTAGTGAAGGAGAGAAAATGAGAATTGACCTTGCTCTACTCTTTACTTGGAGAGAAGTTGCAAGGATGAAGAATTCGGTCAATACAAATCTTCTGATTATGGATGAGGTGTTTGATAGTTCACTTGATGGATTTGGAACAGAAGAGTTCCTTAAGATTATTCGTTATGTGATTAAAGACGCAAACATCTTTGTCATCTCTCACAAGACTGGACTTGAGGACAGATTTGAAAGTGTCATAAAATTTGAGAAAGTCAAAGGTTTTTCGCGTATGGTGGTCTGAACCACTCAAGAACAATGAACACTCCAAACTGGCAGCATCACTCTAAAAAAGAACAGAAACGAAAACTTAAACCGCAAGCATTGCGGCAAGCAAAAGCACGAAGACAAGCACTCAAGAAGCGTCTCAACACCAGAGACGTTTCTTTTTTTATAAATAACTAAAAAGTATTTGTAAAAATGGACGCACAAGATTTTCGTAGCCTTCAAGAAGCATATATGGAAGTTGTTGAGGGTAGAGAGGGGGGAAGGTTTGAGTATGGTCAAAGACACGGACGACCTCTCATAACTCCAGAAATTTCACAAAGAGCAAGTGAGAAAGAAACTCTTGGTGGTGGTACTTATGAAAGAGGTTCAAAAAGATTACCAAAAAGTAAGCGCAAATACGACAGACAAGTACTGTCAGGAGTTCGTGCCGCAAGTGATCAAGAAAAGCAAAGAGCAAGGAAAAGAATGGGTATGGGTGAAAATTATGACCTCTATGACATCATCTTCTCACACCTTCTTGATGAAGGATATGCTGAGACACCAGAAGCAGCAGAAGCTATTATGGTGAATATGAGTGAAGAGTGGAGAGAGAGTATTGTTGAAGAAATGCTTGATGAAGCAATCACCAGCGAAAAGGGTAAAGCAAAAGCAGCAGAAATGATTGCCAAGCGTTCTACACCTTCAGGTAGAGCAAAGTCAGGTAAAGGTGCTGATGTTGCTACAATCAAGCACATTAGTCGTTCTGAAAGAGAAGGTCTTGGTGGAACTCCTGCTACTCGTTCTACTTCTGGTTCAAACCGTCCAAAATCATATAGTGGAATGGGTGGAACTGGAAACAAAGCAGCAAGAAGAGCAGGTTTAACACCAACCAGAGAAAAACCAAATGCTTGGAAAGAAGATTTTGAACTTTGGGTAAATGGACTTGTAGAAGAAGGTTATAACCTTTCTGACTACACCTGGGATGAAATGTATGAGTTTTATCTTGATGAAGCACTAACTGGTGAGCGTTATAAGAAAGCAGTCAAGAAGCCAGGTGGAACAGCATATAGTCGTATGGTAAGTGCAGATCCAAAAAAACGTGCCAAGAGAGGTGGTCGTGGTGGAGAAT
>Ga0208783_10000066_pt1 | contig 57935 bp, 86 predicted proteins | sample DEB19_08_DNA_2_FD_184529 | JGI IMG/M metagenome (GOLD analysis project Ga0208783, IMG submission 184529) | Aqueous microbial communities from the Delaware River and Bay under freshwater to marine salinity gradient to study organic matter... | ecosystem: Environmental > Aquatic > Marine >... | reverse complement strand
TGAGGAAGCGATATTCACTTGCGAGTGTGCTGCTCTTTGCGACAAAGCAGACGCCGATGATGAAAGGCGCGAGGCGAATGTCGTGTCCACGCTGCGGGCGTTGATTGAACGGACGAAGTGAGAGAACACGGAAGATCAACGGCGGCCACCAGAGGACTCACCATGACACATGACGTAGCAGGGCCGTCCGTTGCATCGGCTGGTTCTCTCCCGCTGGATCAAATCATTTGCGGGGATAACTGCGAAGTGATGCGGCAGATGCCGAGCGAGTCGATTGACCTCGTGGTGACGAGCCCGCCATACGATGACCTTCGCACCTACGGCGGCCACTCGTGGGATTTCTACGGGGTGGCGTGGAATCTGAAGCGGCTGCTTAAGCCGGGCGGGGTCATTGTGTGGGTGGTCAACGACGAGACGAAAGACGGCGACGAGACAGGGACGAGTTTTTCGCAGGCGCTGCATTTCAAGGGAATCGGCCTGCGACTTCACGACACGATGATCTGGAACAAAGGGTGCTTCACTGGAGTAGGGTCGGTTCGTGTTCGATACGGGCCGAGCAGTGAATACATGCTCGTTTTCAGCAAAGGAAAGCCGAAGACGTTCAACCCGATTCGGGATCGGAAGAACGTTTACGCTGGTGCAATCGGAAAGGCTGGAACGATTCGCCTGCCGAGCGGTGATCTGATCCGCAAATCACATGAAGGGAAGCGGATGGCAGAGCACGGAATACGGTTCAATGTTTGGAACGTGGCACCAGAGACGAGCAGCCGCAAGAGGTTTCATCCAGCACAGTTTCCTGAGCGGCTGGCCCGCGACCATATCGTGAGCTGGAGCAACTCAGGCGACGTGGTGCTCGACCCATTCAGCGGCAGCGGCACGACGGCGATGATGGCGAGTGAGACGGGGCGGAGGTTCATCGGGATCGAGGTGAACCCTGAATACGTCGAGATCAGCAGGAAACGGCTGGCGCAACAAGCGTTGCCGATGGACGTGGCGTAGTGGAGAGAACCAGTGTTTCTACAGACCCGTATAAACGCCCGTCCCGCTGGATAACACGCCGCAGGGATGCGCCGTTCGGCCGCGAGACACGCGGCGGTGCTGGATAACGTGCTGGATAATGTCGAGAACGCTGCCGGGCGTAAGCCATGAAAGCCACCTTCACATTCACGCTCCCCGACGAGCAAGGCGAATATGACGCCGCCCGCCTCGGCCGCGACGCCTTGACGGTCTTGTGGGACATCGACCAGCACTGCCGGTCGATTCTCAAGCACGGCGATTCGTCTGACGCCGTGCGGAAGTTGTGCGAGACGCTGCGAGCCAAGATTCCCTCGGAAATGCTGGATATTTGACCTATGAGCATCGTCGGCATCTCGATGTGGTATCAGGACGCGGGCAAGCACCTCGCGGATCGTGCGATGCACCTGTTTCAGAAGGTCAACGTCGACCGCTGGATGTTTACCGTCCGGCCGGGGCGGGACGCGACGCCGCACATGCTCTCGGCGATGGCCGGCTACTGCGGCGTGGAGTGCGAGATTCTCGTCGAGCCGGAGGAGCAACTGGAAGACCGCCTGCCACGGCTCTCGGCTGCCGGCGACGCGATCCTGGACTACGTCCGCGACACAGACACGCACGTTCTCTGGCACGAGAGCGATCTGTTCACGCTCCCCGACGTCGCCGTGGCTCTCGGCAACGCCGACTGCCTGGGGGCCGAGGCCATCGGTGCCGCCGGCGGCTGGCCGTGGCTGTCGCACTGCCCAGCGCACCCGGAACTCGGCATCCGCACGCCGAAACGACTGACGCTCGACCCGCCGATCTTCTATGACACCTGGGGGTACAGAAAGGACGGCGTCCGCTTTGGCAACAAGCCACCATATCACGAGTGCTACCGGCAGGACGGCCCGTTTCGCCTGGACAGCGTCGGGAGCGTGGTGCTCCTGGACGCCGCGTACATCCGCCAAGGCGCCCGCATGAACGGCAACGGCCTCGTCGGCCTCTGCGAGTCGATTCGATCCCTCGGCGGCGAAGTCTGGTGCGATTCGTCGGTGCCGGTGGTGCAGCCTTTTGAACTCTGGACGGTAAACAATGATTAAGCGACCGGAAGATGTGTGGGGCGTCGATCAGGAGTACGCCGACGCCTACGCGGCGAAGGTGGCCGAGGGCCGCGCCATCGCCGCCGACCTGAAGGCGACGATCGTGGCGATCGCCAGAAACGCCATGCCGGCGATGGGGAACACGTTCGACCTCTTGGTCGAGGTGCAGCGTGGCTTCCAAGACTGCCGGATGTTCGTCTACGAGAACGACTCCACGGACGGGACGAACGTCGGCTTGGACAAGGCCGCGGAACTCCTGCCGTGGCTGACGGTCGAGCATGACACCCTCGGCGGCATCGACTCCCGCGGCTTCGAGCCGGAGCGGACGATCCGCCTGGCCCACTGCCGCAACAGGTGCCTGGAGTGGGTGAAGCAGAACGCCGCTGGCACCGCGTTCACCATCGTCATCGACCTTGACCCGGAGCACGGGTTCAGCGTCGATGGTGTCTTCAACAGCATCGCCTGGCTCGCCCACAAGCGTTCCAGCGGCTCGACGACCCCGCCTGGCGGCATGGCCTCCTATTCGCTGATTCGGATGCCGCAGGAGGACGGGAATGTGGGCGTGGCCCACTATGACGCCTGGGCCGCGCGGCCGAACTGGTGGCGGGATCGCCGCAACGAGATCGGCTTCACATGGTTCTCCTCGTTCCTCCCCCCCGTCGGCTCGCCGCCGCTGCCGATGAACTCGGCCTTCGGCGGCCTCGCGGTATATTGGACGGAAGCGTTTCTGGCAGGAGGCTACAGCGGCGAGGACTGCGAGCACGTTGGGCATCACAGGCTGATGCAGCGGGCAGGCTGGCAGATGTGGCTCAATCCCGGCTCCAGGTATATCGCTGTCTGGAAATGACATCTCGACGCCGGATGACCCCGGCTGAACTGGCTGCCTCCGAGGAGCGGGCAAACCAAAAGCGCAAGCTTCGCAGGCTCTGGGCCGGCGACTCGTCGCATGACGAGATTTGCGAGGAGATGGGGATGACGTCCGACGAGGTGCTGGCGTTCGCCGCCGCCCTCGGCCTCCCCGACCGGCCGGAGCCGGAGTTCTATCTGCCGTCGCCGGAAGAGATACGGATGGCCTGCGCCCGCATCCGCGCGGGCTGGTCCCAGGTGGAGCGGGAAGCCCGTCTCGAGGCCGCCAGGTCTGTTAGAATGGAAAATGCTACAGGGCCAGACAACGATGCTATCCGAGGTACACCTGATCATAGGGGCCAAGGAGGCTCGACTGATCCTGAAGAAGAATGACGACTTCGTCGAGGACGAACTCTGGAAGTTCGACCGGAAGATGAGTTCGACCGAGGCGAACGAGATGGTTCGCGTCATCTTCGACGGGTGCTTCGACCTGATGAATACCTTCGTGCATGGCAGTGAGTGACGACCACCTTGACGCCAGGGAGTTGCAGGCGCGCTACGGCGACGACACTCCTCCACTCATGTCGAAGGTGCCGGAGCCGCCGCCGAGTCACTGGGGCAAACTGACGAGCCAGAGCAGGACGCTCTCGCCGCAATACATGGCATTTCTGAACAAGCACAAGGAGGTGCGGAATGGACAATGAAGAGGAAATCTACGGCGCTGGGCTGCCGATCTTCGAGAAGCTGAAACTCCTCGCCGAGTGGGCGCCGCTGATCGGCCGCCTCCAGTCGGTGATGGACGCGAAGACTCCGTATGACCAGGCCACCGCCGTCGTGAAGACGCTCCAGTGGGCCGCTGGCAAGTCGTCCACGAGCCTGGACGACGAGGCGCTCTTCCACCTGGAGGCGGTGCTCAAGACCCCCGAGGGGCAGGCGTTCTTCAACTGGGTCATCGCACAGGTGACGCAGTGACGATTCTTCAGTACCTCGCCGCCGTGGCTGCACTGTGCGTGGCGTTCGGCCCGCAGGTGCAACTGCTCATTCAGTGGGCGATCGGCCTCTGGCAGGACGACAGCCTCGTCCCGCCGCCCAAGCCGCTCGAGGAGGCCATCGCCCCTTCATACCGCGATGCCATCGCCAACCTGGCGACGGTGCGCCTGCGGCTGCGAGCCACCGACCGGCTCGGCGACGAGCAGAAGAAGGCCGTCGACACGCTGACGCTGGCGCTCGTGGACGGGAGTGACCTATGAAGATCGACGCGAGGTGGATCGTGGCGGCCGTGCTTCTCTTCTTCGCCTGGAAGGGTTCCGACCTCTCCATGCCGTGGCCCCCTGCCCCGCACGAGAACATCAACACGCCGCAGCCCGATGCGGAGTTGCTCAAGTGGGCCGAACCGCTGCGGCCGATCCTGCCGAAGATGCTGCCGAAAGACCGGCAGTACCTGGCGGCGTTCTATGACGCGATGGCGTTCGTCCTGATCCGCGACCGGCAGCGTGAACTTCCAATCATCGGCTCGACGGAGCAGTTCGCCAACTTCCACGGCGGCTCGCTGCGTCTGGCGATCGACAAGGCCAACGTCGGCAAGTACTCCGGCCTCGCCGAAGCCATCGACGAGACGTTCATCAACGCCTGCGGGGCCGAGGTGCAAAAGATCGACGAGAAGGTCGGCTCGAGGCTTGTGGCGGCGTGCGGCGTGCTCTCATGGAGCCTCGGCATCGGCCATGAGTAATTTCGATCCACTTGATGCCTACTCGCGTGGGTTCGCCGGCTGCCGGCCGAACCCCCAGGCCGACGAGCAGTTCGCCGACTCCATCATCCGCAGGGGCGGCAACCCAGACGGCTCCGACGTCGCCAATGAGTGGGAGTTCGCGGACGCCGGCAAAGGCAAACTGATCCTCCTCTCGCCCGTCGTCGACAGCGTGTTCCCCGGCTGCTGGCCCGGCCCGACGCAACTATGGGGCGACTGTGTCAGCAAAGGATGCGCAAACGGGTTGCTGATGAGCCTCGCGCTCGAGATCAACGACGGCCGCCCAGACGAAGTCACCGGCCAGGTCGAGGTCGCACCGGAACTGCCGCGCGACGGCATCCTCAATATCCCGGTCGCGAGCGAGAGCCTGTTCGCGTGGCGTGGTTTCGACGGCGACGGGTGGTTCTGTTCCGCCGCTGCGCAGACGGCGACGACGCGCGGGTTCCTGGTGCGGAAGCCGTACCAAGAACTCGGCTTCGACCTCACTCGCTACACCGAAGAGACGATCCGCCTCGGCGGGAAGAAGTTGCCCGGCGACAAGTGGCTCGCGGAGTCGAGCAAACACATCGCCCGCACGGCGACGTTCCTGAAGGGCCGGGAGGCCGTGCGCGACTTCCTCTTTCAGGGCTACGGAATCTTCAACTGCTCGTCGATGGGCTTCGAGCGGACGCGAAACGAGGATGGCTTCAGCAGGCAGATCGGCGTCTGGCAGCACAGCCAGTGCTACATCGGCTATGACGATCGCCCAGAGACGCACCAGAAGTACGGGCAGGCGCTCGTGTGCTGGTTGAACAGTTGGAACAAGTGGAACAAAGGCCCGCGGAAGGTGCGCGGCACCGACCTGGAGATTCCCGATGGTGCCTACTGGGCGTTGGCGAGCACCATCGACCGCGCCCAGAACATTGCCCTCTCGAGCGTCGCCGGGTGGCCGCGACGCCGGCAGACGACCTACGGTGCGAAGGGGAACGTATGAGATGGCTCGTCGTTGACGCCGTGGGCGTCGCCATTGTCGCGATCATCGCCGCCGCGGTTGTCGGGTGCGTCGAGCAGAACGTGAAGGAGAATCTCCAGCCGCTCATCGCCGTCACCGGCAACTACGGCGTGTGGTCGGCGGCCGTCGGCCCGACGCCGGCGCCGAAGCCCGGCCCTGCGGGGGTCTGTAGCGCGTGTGGCGGCAAGGGCCGCCTCGGCGATGGAACCGTGTCAGTGGTCTGCGCCGCGTGCGATGGAACCGGGAAGGAAAAGACAAAGGACGCACCATGCACGAGCGGCACATGCCCGCCAGTGATTCGGTCTACCGCCCGCTGAAGGCATACATCGCAAAACGCGGCGGAATGCGGCTGGCTATGCACGGCCCGCTCCGCGACCGCATCGTGGAGATGATCGTCGAGGAGTGGCCTGCCGGCTGCCCATCGGATCGCCTGGAAGAGGTGGTCAAGGCCCGCGTCTCGGTGCGCCTGCGGAAGCGATACGGCAGCGTCGTCGCCATGTTCCTCCTGTCGATGCTCGCGCAGGCGGTCATCAAACTGGTGATCGAGTGGTGGTTCGCCCGCGAGAGCCATCGCGTTCTCCTGGTCGGGTGGTCGAGTGCCGCGCAGAATCCCAACCTTTAGGCCACGCTTCGGCTCGTTTCGCCGGACGGAGGCCGCCCAGGCCCGCGCCAGTTCCCACGAACGGGGGTACGGCTCGGCCGCATGGCAGCGGGTGCGGAAGGCCGTCATCGCCCGTGACGGCGGCTGCTGCCGCGAATGCGGCAAGGTCTGCCACCGGGCTGGAGACAGTCAGATAGATCACGTTGTCGCCAAGCCCGTCAACGAGGCCGCAGAGGCCACGCCGCTGTCGGGGTTGCAGCTATTGTGCCGGCGGTGCCACTCTAGGAAGACTGCCCGCGAGTCTTTGTAGCGAGCGTCCGCAGCCCGGCGTTCCGCTTCTTCTCTGCCTGCGTCGGCCCTGCATCTTTGAGCCTGCGGCTCTTGCTTGCGTTGGCAGCCTTTGCCGCCGCCGCCGCGGCCTCATAGGACTCAATCCATTGCCGGTTCCCCAGCGGCCGGCGATTGGACTCGAGGGTATGAACGTCGGCCTTACGGATGCACTTCACGCCGAAGAACACATGGATGAGCCGCAGTTCCTCGGCGAGGCGATACGCCGTCCGCTGCCGCAGCGTTTTCGAGTGCTGCTCAATGTCGGCGAGCGGAAACCAGTCGTCAGTATTGATGTTCATCGAACCACTCCTAAAACGGCTTCGGACAAGTCTACGAGTTCTCTGGCGACACGGCGAATCGGGCCTTGGGTTTCCACGGCCGGGGCGGGCATGGGTTGCCACGCTCCGGTTGCCACGGTCGGGGGCGACCACTGGACGGCCGCCGGTTGCCACGCAGGGGCCACGGGTGCCGGCAGCGCCGCCGGCCGCTCCGCGAAGACTCCGCGAAGCAGCACGGCGACGACCACGACGAGCACGGCCCTCCAGGTATCTCGAACGAGGCAGATCATACGGTCACCACGCGCGGCTCGGCCAGTTCCTCGGCCTGCCGGTACAGGTTGGCGGCGCTCCTGCGGAGTTCAGCCGCCGCCCACTCTCGGGCCTGCTGCTGCGTCTGGTGGAACGTCTCGCCGACTCCGCTGACGCGGGGCGGCCGACCGTCCTCCTGCACGATGCCCCCGGCCGCCATCACGATCGTCACCTCGCTGGCATAGGCCAGCGCCGACGCCGGCTCGCTGCCCAGCCCGTCCTTGACGTACACCGACGCCGCCCAGGCACGATCCCCGTCGTTGAACCCTTCGATCTTCATGGTTCTGCTCCTGCTGGTTTTCACGGTCCCGTATCACGGCCAGTAGCCTACGCTGACTATCGGCCAGTAGCCTAGTCCTCCTCGCGTTTTTTCCGCCTGCGCTCGAGCCGGCGCTGTCGCAGACGCTCCTCAAGTTCGCGGACGGCGTCCTGTGCCACGCGATTCTGCGCCTCGCGGGCCTCGGAGGCCGTCGCCATCCGCTGCTGGACAAGGAACGTGAGCCAGCCGGCTTCGTATGGTGAGACTCGGTTTTGCATCACAAACCGGACAGGATTGCCCGCTCCTCGATGTGGTGAGCCAGTTTCGCGATCTCGTCATCGCTCCAGTTCGCAGCGCCGGATTCCTTGATGGACCGCAGCACCGCCCGATCTGCGACGGGGCCGAATCCTGTGTTCATCATCGCAACCTCGTGCTCTTGCCACTTGTTGAACACGACCGCAACCATCTTGTCTACGATTCGCACTTCAGCGTTTCGAATCGTTAGCATCTGTGTCTTCTTCATCGTCCCTCTCCTCTGGTTTCGCCGCACGGGGCGGCAGGGTGGAATCGAACTCTGGTTTCTACGGGCCGGTGGTCAGGCAGTCTCGACCCACCGACCGGACACTGCCGCGTCGGCCACGGCATCTTTCAGGCTGTCATACTGCCGCGAGTCGCCGAAGGCAGCATCGTATGCCGCAGGCCCGCGGTGAATCTTGAAGTGCCGCTGCCGCTGCTCGCGGTCGGCCACGGGATCGTAGCCGGCCACCTCGCCGCTGTGCAGCACACGCACGATCGCCACACGGCCGGCGCGGCGCACGGCCAGGAACTTGAATCGGTCGGTCATCGTCGTCTCCTCTCGTTCCCCCATACGGGGGTTGTGGTGAATCATCCCATCATCGCACCGCCCAGGCAACGAGCCGGGGCGGCTGGCGGCGTCAGTCGCGACCGACCATCTTCCGGTAGCTTCGGGCATCCGCCACGGCCTGCCGCAGCGCCTCGCGGGCCTCCTCGTCGTCCAGGCAGCCGGCGAGCCGCTCGGCCGTCTCCAGGGTCATGGCAGGCATATTGCGCCGGCCACGGTAGGTATCGACCTCAACCCACACCAGCGGCACGGTGTGGCCGGCAGCCCGCCACGCCTGCACCTCGGCCATCTCGGCCATGACCGCGCCCGCCTCGGCCAGTTCAATCATCGCGTTTCCAACGTATCCCATCGTCGCGTTCCTCCACTCGGGGTAATCGTTTCCACGGCCGGGGCTACGCTGCCCTCGGCCGCACGGGATACAATACGCTTTCGGCAATACGCTGTCAACTACGTCAACAAAAAAAGTTTTTGGCGGCTTTCTCCGGTGTTTGCGATTGTTGGACACTTGGGATTGTGAGAATCGGGGTTGTTACGGACGGGGTTGCTTTCGGTTTCCACGGCCGGGGGTTACTGTGCTGGATGGACGACCGGCCAGCCGCCGGGCGCCGTGTTGTGATGATTGACAAGCGCCGCCCCGGCGGCCCGCGCCGACGGAAAATATCCCGGCCACGTTCGGCCGGCTATCTCGACAAGGTAGCGGCGGTTTCCGCCCAGAATCACACCCGCCCGACGGTAGCCGTCAGCGCCGCGAACATGGTAGCGCCCGCATCCGGCGCGCTCTAGTTTCCAGTTTTCCATAGGTACAGTCTCCCACTAATCCGGCGGCCGATCGGCCGTCGGTTTCCACGAACGGGGGCGCCACGTTGGCGCCCCGCCCGTCGCCCCCGCCGGTTTCGCCGGACGGGGGTTGCGGGCGGGGCGGTTTAGCGGTCCCCCCTACGCTCGGCCGGCTTCCCAGCCGCAAGCGCGGCCGCAAGCCGCCGCGCCTCCCGGACGGTACGGCACGGCACCACACGGTATCCGGCGGTATGCCACGGCGCCCGCCGGACGATATAGGCGCCGTGCTCCATCGTAATAGTCGCTTCCCCCGCCGGCCGGGCGATTCTCTCCACGGCCCCGCAACCAAAATCGTACCGCGATACTTTCCGCATTGTGAAACCCTCCCGATAGATAAATTCCCCCCGTGCCGGCGCGTGCCGGTTTCCACGAACGGGCCGCCCGTTGACGGCCCCGCGGTTGCCCCCGCCGGTTTCCACCGTCGGGGGGCGCCGCGGGGCCGGTTATGCTCGGCCTGTAGCCTTGCGCCGTTTCAGCCGGACGAACATACCGGGGCCGCCGCCCCGCCCGTACCAGCGGCTACCGTCGGGCGCCGTGGCATCAACCGTGAAATACTCCCCACCGAAACCGCCACGGTGGCGGCGGGAATAGGTTACGGTTGCCAGCTTGCCCCCCGGCCACGTTGAAATACTCCGGCCGTCGCCGGAGACGTACGCGCAGTATGTATCGGCCGCCGCAAAATCCGCCCGTTCTCGCGCGTCGCAGCATGAAAAGCACAACCGCCGCCCGTCGGCCGTTCGCCCGTATCCGGTTGTGCAACCCGTGGGGACGCAATCCGCGCCGCAACCGTCACAATGTACCGTTTCCGTTTCCATCGTCATTTCCTCCCGTTTCCACAATCGGGGTCGCCACCGCGGCGGCCGCGCGCACGCCCCCGCCCGTTTCCACGGCCGGGGGTTAGCGCGGGGCCGGCGCTATCGGGCGACAATCCGCCCGCGATACTCGGGCGGCAGCGGCGGAACGTCTAGCGGGAGGTTATCGACGATTGCCCACCGCCCCCCGTCGATAACGTAGGCCGTGCCAGCGTTGGAGAATTGGCAAACGTAGACCCGTCGGGTACGCCCCCCGTATCGGGCGACGTAGTCCGTCGATATTTTCCGCCCGTACCCGTCGGCGCCCTGTCCCGGATAGTTTCCCCCCCACCCGTCGGGCCGGACTGGGGAACGATAGATTTTCGCATCCGGCGCGACGTCGCGAAGATAGCGTAGGGGTTCGGTTTGCATGATCTAGACTCCGTTTCCACGTTTCCACGTTCCGGGCGCCGCGCGGCGCCCCCGTCGCCGGCGCCCGCGGGCGGCGCCGGTTGCGGGGGAGCCGGGCGGTTTATTCGTAGCGCCCCCGTTCCACTATGTCTCCCCACGTTCCCACTGCCCACCGCCCGCGGCCCGTCGCCCGGCCGCCGTGGGAAACGCCGTCGAGATATAGAATCGTGGGGTCATAAGTGTCCCCACGGTTGACGTATTCAATCGAATGGGACCGCGGCCCGTCGCCGGGGCGGATAAGCTCTGCCCCGTATGCCCCCGGCCCCAGTATTTCCGAGATAGCGTCTAGGGTTCCGGCCGCGAACGGGGCGCCGCTGCGCTCGTGCGCTTCAATCGCCCGGCGGATAGCGCGGGCGGTTTCCATCGGGCAGCCGATACGGGCCGCGATTGTTTTCGGGGTTGGCAGCATTGTTTCCCGTCTCCGTTTCAAGGTTTCCACGTTCGGGCGGCCCGGCCATCGGGCCGCCACCGTCGCCCCACGGCCGCGGGCGCCGTGGGGTTGCGGTGGCGGCCGGACTATTCCCGCCGCGCGCGGTTTGCTTCCTCACACTCAAAAGACGCAACCGAAAGCGCGTCTGAATTAGCGGCGCACCATGCCGCAACCTCGGGCGGAAAAATGTCGGCGTTTTCCCCGCCGCGGCCTGTCCTGTCGCGGTAGTTAACGCTTTCCCCGCAAGCGCCGAGAAACGCCAAAAGCGTTTCCAGCATTTCCCCCGCGTCCCCCCACCCGTAAAGCTCTCCGCCAGTGTGCTCGGTTCCGTCGGGTAGGTCGATAAAGTAGCGCCACTCCGGCTTCCCGTAGTGGTCGCGGTTGCTTGTCGGGTCAACCGATACCGTCGCGCCGGCGACGTCAACGGCTGGCAAAAGACGGGCGGAAATTATGAAGGGGCTATAGGTTTCCACGGTAAAAACTCTCCGTTTCAGGTTTCAATCGTCCCCCGCCGCGGCAACGCGCCGCGGCGGATAGTCTCGGCTTGCAAGTTAGCCTCGGGCATCAACTCCAACGTCGTCCAATCCGGGAAAACTACAGAACGGTTCAGCGTTACCCTTGCGCCATTCTTCCAGCATGGCAGCAAGGCAACGCAAGTTGACAGCAAGCGTACCCGCGACGTCCTGCCATGTCGCATCAGACGGCCCGACAATCTCGCCCGACAGTATGCGAACGTCGCCGATGATATGCGCTAGTTCCTCCCGCATACCGTTGTAGGTTGCCCGTTTCATATTCTCAATTCTCCGTTTCAAGGTATCGGCCGCGGTTTCCGCCGCGGCTTGATTCAATGTACCCTGCCGGATGTCCGGCTGTCAACTAGCATACGCTGCCAATCGGCAAGCCTTGCGCGCCGGCTCAAATTATTTTCGGGCCGGACACTTAGCAGATGCGACAACGGCGCCGGAAGTCTACGAATCAAGGCGCGCCGCGCGGCGGCGCATCATCTGCCGCGGGAATCGTGGGGAAAATACAACACCCCCTACGGGTGGGGGATACGCCGTCGGGGGCGATCGGGCGGCAGACCGCTTGTCCCCAGCCACGCGGATTCGCGGAGGTATGACCTATTTGCTCCCCGGCAATTTTCGCCTTTCGCGAAACTGGAAAATCACGGCTATTCGCCGCGATTTTCGACGTTTTCTGGACTCCTTTGCGGCAGCGGCGCTCGAGAGCCTACGCTGGTGTCATGGTCAGAGGCCCAGCACCAACGCCGAAGCACATCCTCTCGATGAGAGGGTCGAAAGATGCCAAGTACCGCGAGGAACTCGGCACGCCGGCTACCGCCCTGCCCGAGCCGCCGGAGTGGCTGCGGCCCTCGGCGAAGGCAATGTTTCGTCTCGTCTGCGAGTTTACACAGCAGATGGGGACGTTATGTAACTCTGACACCCAGGTGATCACGCGATACGCGATCGTCTGGGATAAGTGGCAAGAGGCCGAACAGCAACTCGCCAAGACCGGCGAGTGCTGGCGAGAAGTTCTCGCCCCCGACGGCTCCCTGCGGTTCTGCCGGCCGACGAAGTGGCAGGCCCAGAGCAACCATTGCCACGAGCAGCTACGGCAACTGGAAACCGTCCTGGGCCTCACCCCAGCCGACCGCACCCGACTCGGGTACGGTGCGGTGAAGGTGGTCAATGACCCCGTGGACGCCCTCTTTGACGACGCAGCGACGGGTTGACATCCGCGAGTTCGCGCGGCTGCTGAAGCATACGGAGTCCCCGTTCACCGGCCAGCCGTTCATCCCGGCACCCTGGCAGGACGAGTACCTCGACAGCCTCTTCAATACCAAGCGGCCGGACGGCCGGCGACAGTATCAGCGGAGCCTGCTGGCCCTGCCTCGGAAGATGGGCAAGACGGCGATGTGCGCCGTGATCGGCGCCTACGAGGGGTTCTTCGGCGAGGCCGGCGGCCAGATTCTCATCGCCGCCGGGGATCGGAAGCAGGCGAGCCTCCTGTTCACGGCGTGCTCGAGGTACATCGAATCCTGCCCCGGCCTGCTGAAGCGGTGCAAAATCTATAAGAACTCCATCGTCATACCGCACAAGCAGAGCACGATTCAATTCCTTTCCTCCGAGCACAAGGGCAAGCACGGCTACAACCCGAGCCTGGTGGTGGTGGACGAATACCATGTCCAGACCAGCCGGGATTTGGTCGATGTGCTGGAATCGGGTATGGGTGCGCGAGCCGAGCCGCTCGTCATCTATGTGACGACGGCCGGCATGGATCGCGTCGGCCCCTGCTATGACGAGTGGCAGCGGGCGCTGAAGGTCAAGGACGGCCTGATCGACGATCCGACGTTTCTGCCGTGCATCTTCGCGGCCCCCGACGATGCCGACCCGTTCGACGAGGCCACCTGGCGCACCGCCATGCCGAACTATGGAACGACCGTGCGGAAGGAGTTCATGGAACGCGAGGCGTCGCTCGCCCGCGAGAGCGTCGTCCAGGAGATCAAGTTCAGGACGCTGTACCTAAACCAGTGGGTGTCAAACGGGGCAAACCGCTACTTCCGCACCGGCACAATCGACAAGTGCCTCGTGCCGACAAGGCCCATCGGCGACCGCATCGCTTACTGCGGCCTCGACTTGTCGAGCAACACCGACACCACGGCGTTCGTCGCCGTCTGGGCTGACGATGACGGATCGTTCGACGTTCACGCGCATCTCTTCATCCCAGAGGAGAACGCCGACAAGCCGGAAGCGCCGTATCGGCAATGGGCCAAGGACGGATTCGTTACACTTACGGAAGGCGATCTTGTTGATTTTGACGCGGTTCGGAACTACGTCCTCTCGTTTTGCGAGAAGAACGCAGTCCGCGCCGTGGCTATTGATCGCTGGAATGCCACGCATATCACGACCCAGTTGGTGGCTGAAGGGATTGACGTCAAGCCCTACGGACAGGGCTACGCCAGCCTCTCGGCGCCGACGAAGTTGCTTGAGGCGCTGGCATTGGGAGGCCGGCTCCGACTCGGCGACAACAAGGCGATCGCCCTCCACTTGAGCAATATGCAGTGCCGCGTCGATGACGCCGGGAACGTCAAGCCTACAAAACAACACTCTCACGCGACAGCAAGGATCGACGCCGCCGTGGCCTTGATCATGGCCTTGGGCCTCGCCAGCAGCGCGACGCACGGCCCCGAAGAAGACCCGAAACTGGTGGTGTTCTAAGCGATGCCGGACTTCGACGACGAAAATGTTGCTGATCTCCTAGAGATGCGATCCAGCCTCTCTCGCGTCTTCGAGGAAATCGTCGAGAACAACAAGACGACGGCCGGCGTCACCATCAGCCCCGAGAGCAGCCTGAAGTGCAGCGCTGTACTTTGCTGCGTAAGAGTGCTATCGGAAAGCATCGCCTCGATGCCATTCAACCTCTACCGGCGCCTGCCGGGTGGAGGTAAGGAAATCGCCGAAGACCAGCCGCTCCAGGAAGTCCTCGCCTACCAGCCGAATGACTGGATGACGAGTTTCGAGTGGCGGGAGTGGATGATGAGCCAGTTGCTCCTCTGGGGCAACGCCTACTCCCTCATCAAGCCCGGCCGCCGCGGTGCCGTCGACCAACTGATCCCCCTGCACGCCAGCCGGATGACGATCGTCCGTCTCGAGAACGGCCGGCTCCAGTACCAATACACCGAGCCGATGCAGGCCGAGCCGAAGAAGTACCGGCAGGATCAGATTTTCCACCTCCGCTGGCTCTCGAGCGACGGCGTCACCGGCTACATCCCGATCTCGCTCGCCAAGGACGCCATCGCCCTCGCCAGGGCGACGGAACTCCACTCGTCGGCGTTCTTTGGCAACGGCGCCCAGACGGGGACGTACATCGAAACCGATCAGCCGTTCAAGCCTGACGCGCTGCGGAACTTCAAGAGCCAGTGGGACGACGCCCACCGCGGCCCGACCAAAGCGTTCTCCACCGTGGTCATGCCATTCGGCTTCCACAAGAAGAACGACCCTGTCAACAACCAGCACGCGGAGCTTATCGCCACGCGCCGCTACGCCGTGGAAGAAATCTCGCGCGGCTATCGGGTGCCGTTGCATCTACTCGGCGACCTGTCCAACGTCCGCTACAACTCCGTCGAGCAGTCGGCCATCGACTTCGCGACGTTCTCGCTCATCCCGCACTGCCGGCGGTGGCAGTTTGCCGTCCGTCGCGACCTGATCGCGGACTCGGCCAACTACTTCGTCGAGTTCGATATGTCGGCGCTCATGGCAGGCGACTACCAGGCCCGCTCGCAGTTCCTGCGAGAGATGTTCAACATGGGCTGTCTTAGTGTCGACGAAATCCGCGGCCAGATCGGCTACAACCCGCTCCCCGACGGCCTCGGTAACAAGCGGTTCGTCCAGGTGAATATGCAACTACTGGACGCCTTCACCGCCGAGAATCCGACGGGTGCGCCGGCTGAACTTCCGACCGCCGCCGCTCCGGCAGACAACTCCGTCGACAACGGCGACCAGCCGACCGATGGAAACGACGGGCCGACGCCTGCGGAGGCCGCCACCAGCACCCGCTCCTCGGCCGAGGTGCTCTTCCGCACGACGCTCCGGCGGCTCGCGGCCGTCGAGGCCGACGGGATTCTTGAGCGCCGCAACAAGCCTGGAAAGTTGCAGGCGTGGCTCGAGGCCCACGAGCAGCGGATGAAGACCGAACTGCTGGACGCCGCAAAGGCCACTGGCCGCGACATCGAGGCGTTCGCGCTTGCGTGGATGGAAGAGACGAGGAACCGCCTCCTGGAGTGTCACCGCTCCGGCAGGCCGTATGAGGAGGCGACGAAGTCATGGACGGATCGTGCGAACTTGAGCGACGCCTGATCGGCGAAGTGCCGGGGCTGGTTGTCAAGCAGGACGACAATGGCCGCACGGTCATTCGCGGCTACGCCGCCGTCTTTGAATCCGAGTCGCAGGACTTGGGTGGCTTCGTCGAGATCGTGGAACGCGGTGCGTTCGACGACGTCATGCGGTCGAATCCCGACGTTTTCGGCAAATACAACCACGAGCGCGTCATCGGCCGCACCACCAGCGGCACGATGCGGCTGACGGTCGACGAGCGCGGCCTGCGGTACGAAATCGACCCTCCGCGGTCGGCTGCGGACGTCGTCGAATTGATCGAAAGAGGCGACGTTCGCGGATCAAGCTTCGCCTTCCGCTCGAAACCAGCGGACGAGTCGTGGACACGCGACGCCAACGGCCGAATGATCCGCCGGATCAAGAAGTTTTCGTATCTCGGGGACGCCGGCCCCGTCGACACCCCGGCCTATCTCGCCACCGAAACCTACGTCAGCAAGCGAGCCATCGAAATGGCTCTCGCTGAGAACACCAAGGCAGCGTCGGAGATCGCCAGTGAGCACAGAGCGTCGGAGCCTGCTGTTGAGGCTGTTGTCCAGGCTCCTGAAGCCGAAGAGAACGCCTCCCCAGAAGATGGTGCGGTGGCGGCCGGCGATGAGGAGCGTGCCGCCATCAGTCTCAAACCTACGGCCGGAATGGCCGCGGCGGCTCGACGAGGATTGAAGCTGCACGAGGAAGGCAAGAGCGGCGACGGCCTGAAGCCGGAGACGGTCGCCAGGGCGAATCGCCTCGCCCGTCGCGAAAACATGAATCCCGACTGGGTCCGTGAGATGAATGCCTGGTTCGCGCGGCACGCGGTCGACGCCAAGGCCGGATGGGATACGCCTGGAAGCGAGTCTCCGGGGTTCGTAGCGCACCTTCTGTGGGGCGGAAACGCGGCGAAGAACTGGTCTGCCAGGAAGGTGGCCGCGCTCGACAAGGCCGAAGGCCGCTCCATCGAGGAGCCCGATCAGCCGCTCACGATGGAAGACTACTCAGAAGAGAACGCCGACATCACGCCGAAGAACGCTGCGCTTCTCGATGCCACAGAATCCATCGCGGAGCAGATGGGCCAGTGGCCGCAGGAAGGCCCGAATGGCGCCCACTACATGGCGGAAAGCCCCTTTGCCGACGCCGGCATGAGGTGCGCGAACTGCTTGATGTATGACGGCGGTGGAATGTGCGAGGCCGTCGAAGGCGACATCGCCCCGGAAGGCATCTGCAAGTTGTGGGTCATCCCGGCGTCGAAGTTGTCGATGACTTCGGAGAGGTCTGCGAGCGTTGCTGCGTCAGACTCGACGGAGCACTTTCGGTCGAAGATCGCGTCGCTCAAGGCAACGATGCTGCGGACTCACTTGCACGGCAAGTAGTCAGTACCCTACAAATCAAGATATACGCCCTGCGAAGGATTTCGCAGGGAGCAGTGCGAGCGACTTGAGGATTCATTTCGCGGCGCGCTTGCGGGCAAACCACCCGCCGGCCGCCGCACCTTCGCGATTGGCCGGCTTCACAAGGAGCAAGGCCAATCATGGCGAGCAACCTCAAGCGTCTTCAGGACCGTGCCGCGGCGATCGCCGCCCGGATGACCGAACTGGCCGATGTGGCCGAGCGTTCGGAGGATCAGACCGCGGAACTCCGTCGGCTTTCCGACGAAGCCGACAAGGTCAAGTCCGACCTGGAGTTCGAGGGCAAGCTCGCCGCGAAGGAGCAGGAACTCCGCGCTGTCGTCGAGGCTGCGGCCCCGGCGGCCCCCGCCGCACCCGTGGCTGCCGAGCAGCCCAAGAAGGTCGAGATTCGGGCGATCAACCCGCACCACTCGACCCTGCGTGCGTTCAACGACGGCCCCGATGCCGTCGAGAGCGCCTACCGCTGCGGCCGGTGGATCAAGGCCACGGTGTTCAAGAACGAGTCGGACATCCGGTGGTGCCGTGAGCACGGCGTCGAGGCCCGCGCCCTCAACGAGGGCAGCAACTCGGCCGGAGGCAGCCTGGTGCCGGAGGAGTTCGCCGCTCGCGTGATCCGTCTCGTCGAAACCTACGGCACCTACCCGGCCGCCGTCGAGAACGTGTCGATGAGCCGGGACACGATGGTGATCCCGAAGCGTCTGTCCGGCACGACTGCCTACTTCGTTGGCGAAGGCTCCAGCGTGACGGAGAGCGAGCCGACCTACGGCAACGTATCGCTCGTCGCCAAGAAGCTCGCAGTCGGCTGCCGCATGAGCACCGAGGTGGTGGAAGATACCGCTGGCGTGGTGTCCTTGGCCGACGCAGTCGCTACGGAGTTCAGCACCTCGCTGGCCTTCCGCATCGACCAGTGCGGCTGGATCGGTGACGGTACGAGCACCTACGGCGGTATCAACGGCGTCATCAACAAGATCAACGACGGTACGCACACCGCTTCGGTGGTGTCGGCCGCGACGGGCAACACGGCGTTCGAGACGCTGGACATCGAGGACTTCCTGGCCGTGATGGGCAAGTTGCCCCTCTACGCCCGTCAGGGAGCGGCCTGGTATGTGTCGCCGGCCGGCTACGCGGCGAGCATCGCCCGCCTGAAGTACGCGGCCGGTGGCAACACCGTCGAGAACATCGGTGCGGCGGCTGGCGAGTCCTTCCTCGGCTACCCCGTGCGGATGGTGCATGTGATGAACAGCACCCTCGGCGCGGACACCAGCAAGGTGAAGGTGCTCTTCGGCAACCTGAACCTCGCCTGCATCTACGCCCGGCGTCGTGACTTCTCGGTGCGGCTGTTCGATCAGGTCTACGCGACCACCGACCAGCTTCTGCTCCAGGGAACGATGCGGTTCGATTCGGTCGCACACACCCTTGGCACGACTTCGGAGGTCGGTCCCGTGATCGCTCTCCGTTCGGCCGCCTCGTGATAACAGGAGCCTCTGAAGCATGATCCACTCCCAGAACCATAAGGTCGTTGCGAACGTCGAGGCTGCGGCTGTCGGCGCGACCGCGACCGCCACACTAACGATCGACACCCTCGGTTTCGATCACGCCAGCGTGACCGTGCTGCGGGCCAGCAACGCCAGCACGGTGTTCGCGAACGTCGTGAAGGTCGAAGAGTCGGACGACAACTCGTCCTACTCGAACGTCACCGCCCTGGTGGGCGGCGGCGTCGGTGGCTTCACGATCCCGGCTGTCACGAGCACGGCTCTGACGTCCGTCCTGAAGTTCGACATCGACGCGAAGGCCAAGAAGCGCTACCTGAAGGTGTCCTACACGCCAGGCGCCACGGCGAACGTGGCGATCGTGGCTCGGCTTGGCCGTGGCGAAGAGTCGCCCGTGACCAACGCGGACGCTGGTGTCATCGGCCGAGTCGTTGGCTAGTCCCGTACAAGCGGGACGGCCATGACGGCCGACAAAGGCGCAAGGATGCGCGCCCGCTCCTCACAAGGAGCGAACCATGCTGCTGCGTGTCGGTAATTGTGAAGCCGAGGTGAAGGTAGCCGCTCTGATGAGCGTCCCTCGCCTCGGCTTCACTGATAATTTCTTCTGCATCTCGCAGGCTCTCGCGCCGCACGGGATCGCCCCGATCAAATACACCGGGGCGTTTTTTGGTCAGTGTTTGCAGCGGACAATGGAGCAAGTCATCGACACGCACGACGTCGTGCTGACGATCGACTATGACACGATCTTCACCGCCAAGACGGTGGAGGCGCTCCTCGCCCTCCTTCTGCACTCGGGCTTCGACGCCATCGCCCCGCTCCAGACAAAGCGGGAAGCGAACACGGTGATGTTCGCCCTGCCGGGCGTGACGCCAGACGAGCGCACGACGGTCGAGAATGACTGGTTCCAGAAGGTCGTCCAGCCTGTCGAGACGGCGCACTTCGGTTGCACGTTCATCCGCACCGCCGCCATCAAGAAGATGCCGAAGCCGTGGTTCCTGGCAGAGGCAAACGACGATGGGACGTTCACGGGCGGCCATGTTGACGAGGACATCTACTTCTGGAAGAAGTTCGCCGCCAGCGGCAACCGCCTGGGCATCGCAACAAACGTCAGCGTCGGCCACGCCGAACTGATGATCACCTGGCCGTCCAGGAGCGTCGAAGGCGGCAAGGTGCAGCAGCACACGACGGAGTTCTGGAACAACGGAAAGAAGCCTCCGGAAGGCGCCTGGGGGTTCGTGCCATGAGGATTCGCGTACTGAAGTCGTTCGCTGGCTACCGCCCCGGCCAGGAGTTTGATTGGGGCGACGGCGCGGCCCGCATCTACATCGCTCGCGGCATGGTCGAGGAGATCGGCGAGCGCCGCCTGGAGGCCGCGACCGTCGAGGAGCGGAGTGAGCGGGCCACGATGCCGCAGCCGGCCAGGAGGAAGGCGAAATGACCGTTTCGATCACCTACGGCTCGCCGGAGTACCCGTCGGCCGGCGTCACGCCGTACCGCAGCCTCATCAAATACACCGCCCCGGCGGCCTATCCGGTGACGCTCGCGGAGGCGAAGACGCAGTGCCGCGTCGACACCTCAGATGAGGACACCTACCTCAATAGTCTGATCGCGATGGCGACGGAGTACGTCGAGAACGTGCTGGACGTCAGCCTCATCTCCCAGACGCTCGAGGCCCGCTATGACTGCTTTCCCTTGTGGGAGATCATCCTCCCCCGCCCGCCGATGGCAAGCGGCACGGTGACGGTCATCTACCGCGACGAGGCCGGTGTCAGCCAGACGATCACCTCGGCGGCCGGGGCATTTCAGACCGACTACTACGCAACACCAGGCCGCATCTATCCGCAGTTCGGCGGCGTCTGGCCGGCGGTGCGTGGCGACGAGAACAGCGTCATCGTCCGCTGGCCGGCAGGCTACGGGGCGAGCGGCTCAAGCGTGCCGAGCACGGTCAAGGGTCTGATCCTTCTCCTCGTCGCCCACTGGTTCGAGATGCGACAGCCAGTGGTCACAGGCTTCAGCCAAGTGCTGCCGGTGCCGCAGACGTTCGACACGCTCCTGGCGGCGTCCGGCTGGGGAGGCTACCGATGAGCCTCCAGGCCCATGTGCAGGCAAAAGTGCAGGCACGTTCGCAGCTCGCGAATGGCCTCACGACGGAGATTGCCGACCACCCGCTGACGTTCTTCTTCGACGTCGGCGACTGCACGAAGGTTTGGAGCGACCGCCGCACGTTCTCTGCGGGGCTAGACGAGGTCGACTTCTCGGCCATCGGCATCGGCACGGTGAAGTTGCTCTGCATCAAGAACCTGTCGACAACGAGCCAGATCGCCCTGTCGGCCGGCTGGACGGGGAGCCAGTTCAGCCTGTTCCGGCAGGACGTCACGGCCTGGAACTTCTCGCCGATCATCAACCTCGGGGCGCTGACGCTCCGCGGCTACCCGATCCGCGAGGGCGGCGCGTTCATGCTGTCCTGCCCCAACTCGGCCGGCTTCGCCACGACGTCCGGCGGGAGCATCCTCCGCGTCGGTGGGACGACGGGCCAGAACTACGAAATCTACGTCATGGGAACCTGATTAGATGGCACTCACCGCCCAGATCGCCCTCTCCATCCTCGCCCATGAGACGTCCAGCGGCGACCTGTCGCGGACGCTGCGGGCCACGCCGGCCAACTACGCGCTTCGGCTCACAGACGGCACCGGGGCCAACCAGGCGCAGGTGGTGTGGAGCGACTCGCGGACGGCGACGACGTCGAACGACGACCTGATGCTCTGGAATCTCTCCGACACACGCGACGGCGCCGCGGTGACGGTGGCGTTCACGCAGATCAAGTTGGTCTATGTGAAGAACACGAGCACAACGCAAGACCTTCGGATCGGCGGCATTTCTGGCGTTGGCGCGTTCGCCGGGCTGCCGATCAACCTGTCGCTCACGCTCCCGCCTGGCGGGTGCTACTTGTTTTCCGCCCCGACTGACAGCGGCGTCGTCGTGACTGCTTCGGCGTCCGCTTCCGCCGCCCGATTCTCGGCCGCCTCCGGCTCCTGCACCTACGAAGTTCTGTTCATCGGCGAAGGCACGGTCACATGATCATCGGGACCATGCGTGAGCGGGTCGCGATTAAGTCTCAGACGGAGGTGCGCAAGCCCTCCGGCGAGACGGTCATGGACTGGGACACCACCGTCGCCACGGTGTGGGCGAGCGTCAGCGGCCTCTCGAGCCGTGACATCCTCCAGGCCCAGCAGGCCAACGTGATCGCGACCCACCGCATCCGCATCCGCTACCGTGCCGACGTCACGCATCTCAACCGCCTCGTCTGGCGAGGCCGTACGATGGAAATTGCAGCGGTCGTCGAGCGTGACAACCGCACGGCCTTGGAAATCCTGGCCCGCGAGGTGCAGTGATGGCGGTACTCATTGACGCAACGCAGCCGCGTGACTTCGGGGGGCAGTCTGCCAAGCAGATCGTCGAAGGGTTCGTCAGCATCCAGACGGCCGGCGCTCGCGAGGTCGCAAAAGAGCTTGAGCTGATGGCCCTACGGGCCATGAAAGACCCCGGCCAACTGAAAGCCAAGGCCGCCAAGAAGGCGTCGGAGATCATTCGCAAGGGCTACAAGTCCAAGATCAACAACGTCACCGACAACCTCGGCAAGTCGATAACGACGCGGATTCGGCAGTACGAAGGGGCGACGGTCGCGATCACCGGCCCGCGAGTCACCGGCCCCGTCGGCGCCGACCCTGACATGGGGAGCGGGAATCACGCCTGGCTGGTCGAGTTCGGGACCGGCGCTCGCAAGCCCGGCACGCAGGGACGCCGCACCTACGTCAACGTCCACCAAATGATCAACGGGAAGATGAAGCGGGCCGGCACGTTCAATAACGAGCAGTTTGCGAGCATGGGCCGCGGCTACTACTTCCTCATGGGGTCGAAGAATGAGCGGACGCGGCAGGCCAAGATGGGCGTCGGCTACCCGCACGACTTCGGCTCCGACGCTCCAGGCGAGATGCACCCGATCACGCTGAAGCCGGGCGAGACAATCCGCCCCATGCCAGCCAAGAACCTGATGCAGAAGACGATCTCCGAGAACTCCTCGGCCGTCCTGGCGTCCCTCATCGCAAACATGAAGACCTACATCGAGGAACTCCGGTGATCATCAAGCCCGAGGACTACGTCTTTTACCGGCTGACGAGCGTCCCGGCGGTCGCCCGCCTCGTCGGCTTCAACGTCTACCCGATCGCCGTGCCGAAGTCGGCAGGGTTCCCCTTCATTGTCTACAAGCGGCAGAACATCATCCGCGAGGCCAGCCTGACCGGGCCGATGTTCATGCCGCTCTTGTCCATCCAGGTGGCCTCCTGGGCGCTCACGCACGACGCCGCCAGGGAGTTGGGAGACGAGGTTCGGCTTGCTCTGGATGGCAACACCGGCACGGCAATGGGGGTTACAATCAGTGATATGAGGCTCGTCAGCGAAACTGACGATTTCCTCGATCCTACGGCCGTCGGAGCACAACTCCCGCCGGCTTACGAGGTCAGGCAACTGTATCAGATCAGGTGGCAAGAGGCCGCCTCGTAACCCTACAGGTCACGACACTGGCGCAAGGAGGCGCGACTCATGGCAGGCGTTTCGGCACAGGGACTCACGTTCTCGTTCGGCGGGTCCAACCTCACGGTCACCTCGGTCCAGGTCAATGACACCCAAGACCTCATCGACGGCAGCCACCTGGGCATCGCCCCGAACGGCCGTCGGGAGTACGTCGGTGGCTTCGCGACCGACCGCGAGGTGCAGATCGACTACATCTCCACGAACATCCTCACGGCCGGCGTGTCCGGCTCTCTGTCGATCTCCGGCCCGATCTCGTTCAGCGGCAACGCGACGATCGCGTCGTCTTCGATCGGCGGTTCGGTCGGCGCCCTCGTCTCCGGGAGTGCGACGTTCCGAGTCGCGTAAGCGATGGCGGGATTCGCTGCCCAAGGGGCGACATTCACGTTCACTGGCTCCAAGGGCGAGTTCAAGGGAGCCATCGTCGGGATCAGCGTCGAGACGCCGGTCGCGGAGATCGTCGATATGACGTCTCCAAGCGACCCTTCTGGGACGTCCATCCTCGTCCCGACGGGCGAGTGGTCTGGCGGGAGCATCTCCCTGGACTTCATCGCCACGACGGCTACCGGAGACGTTCAGGACATCGTCAGGGGCATCGGCCAACTGACGTTCGCATCGCCCAAGTGGACGGTGTCGCGACGGGCAATTCTTGAGTCTGCCAATACGGAGGCTCGTGTCGGGGAGTTGGTGCGAGGGACTGCAAACTTCAAGGTCACAGATTACGCAGGAACCTGATTCATGGCGTTGAGCAAGGCGAAGATTCTGGCGGCGAAGGATGTGAAGTTGTCCGAAGCGGTCCCCGTGCCGGAGTGGGGCGGTGACGTCTACATCCGCACCATCAGCGGCACCGAACGCGACAAGTTCGAGGAAGCCTACAGCGAGCAGAAGATGAAGGCGTTCCGCGTTCGCTTCCTCGTGATGACGCTGGCCGACGAGTCGGGCGAGCGGCTGTTCGCCGACGCCGACATCGACGCCCTCGGCGGCAAGTCCAGCGTCGTGATCAACCGTCTCTTCGACAAGGCGTGGCAGCACAACGCCTTCACCGACGAGGCCGTGGATGCGCTGGGAAACGGTTCACAGACCGCCCCGAGCGAAAGTTCTACTTCGACCTAGCGCTGGCACTGGGCCGGTCGGTCAAAGAACTGCTCGAGACGGTCGATTCGCAAGAATTGTCGGAGTGGTACGCCTACCAGCAGCGGTGGCCGCTGGAGAACAGTTGGCAACAGACGGCCAGGATATGCAGGACGATCATGGCGGCGTCCGGCAACTACAAGCGTGTGCCTGACGAAGAAGTGTTCATCCCAGCGTCGAAGCGGCCGAAGCAGTCGCAGGATGCGATGTTCTCCGAACTGATGAAGTTGCAGAAGCCTCAAGGATGAGACGATGGCTGGACGCGGCTACCTCGGCAAAATCTCGGCGATCCTCACGGCAGACTCCAAGGGGCTGTCGCGAGGGCTGAACGCCGGCGCCAAGGACGTCACGCAGTTCGCGAGGAAGATTCAAAGCACGATCTCCGGCGCCACGGGCCGCGCGGGCCGCGAGTTCGACAACATCCTGACCCCGCTGCAAAAGTTGCAGCGGGCGCTCAAGGTCGGCGTCGGCCAGAATCTCAAGTTAGTCAATCAGCAGGAAGTGCAGGCGATCCGGCAGTTCGCCGAGGCCGCCGAGCGGATCGCCAAGCCCGTCTCGCAGGCCAGGGGCGACCTCGCTGGCCTGTCGGCCGAGGTGCAGCGGAACTTCGCCCCGGCGCTCGAGTCGGCGCAGAAGGCGGCCGAGCAACTCCGCACCTCAATCGGCAACGGCGCCAGGGTCAGCGAGCGCGACTTTGCCAACCTTGAGGCGCGGATCAACCGCGTCACGCAGGCCGCGAGCCGCCTCCGCGAGGCGGGCCAGGCGACCGCGGGCCTCGCCTCCGGCCAGGAACTCCGCTTCCAGCGCCCTGGCTTCCTTCAGCAGACGTCCCGTGCCGCCGCTCTCCAGCAGCAGGCCGCGGCCCTGTCGCCAGAGCAGATTCAAGGCAGCGGCGTGGCGGCCCTCGTCGGCCAGCAGCGGCAGGCGGCCCAGGAGGCGGCGAATCTCCTCTCCACGCTCGAGCGCATCCGCGTCACGCGAAATGGAGACGCGCAGGCGGCCGAGGCCGCGTATGGCCGCCAGGTGGCGGCACTGCGGCTGGTCAACGACCAGTTGGAGCGAGAGATCACGCTGTCGCAGCAGGCGGCGAACGCCCAGAGAGAGGCCGCCGCTGACGCCCAGCGGCGGGCCGAGGCCGCTTCCAGGTTCCTCAATGTCGACCAGCGTGAGTCGAACCTCCTCGCGAGCCAAGGCCAGCAGCAGGATGTTCGTGCCTATCTCCAGCTTCTCGAGGAGTCGCGAGTCAGAACCGAGGCGCTGACAGACGCCCAGCGGCGCGCCGCTGCCGCATCCAGATTCCTCAACGTCGACCAGCGCGAGTCGAACCTCATCGCGAACGAGGGCCAGCAGCAGGACATTCGCGAATACATCCAACTGCTTGAGCAGGCGCGGGCCAGAACGGAAGCACTGGCCGATGCCCAGCGGCGGGCCGAGGCTGCATCACGTTTCCTTGTTGTCGACCAGCGTGAGTCGAACCTCATCGCGAACGAGGGCCAGCAGACGGACGTCCGCGCCTATCTGCAACTACTTGAGGACGCGCGGGTTCGGACGGAGGCACTTGCCGACGCCCAGCGGCGGGCCGAAGCAGCTTCTAGGTTCCTCAACGTCGACCAGCGTGGTTCGGACCTGTTGTCGAATCAGGGGGCAGCGTCTCGCGTCAACCCGCAGCAGGCGTTCCTTGACCGAGTCGGTGGTGAGATCACCGCCGTCCGCAATCAACTCCGCGAACTGCCTGACTTGGCTGGATCGCTTGGCCCGGTTGTCGACAACCTCACGACGCGGTGGCAAAACCTCGGCCGCGCCGGCGTCGGTTTTACGGCTGACCAACTGCGGCGAGTTCAGCAGGAGACGCAAGCCATCCAGGCTGCGCTCAACAGCCGCCGAGACATCGGCCAGCAGTTTCTGCAAAACTTCGGTGGCGAGGGCGTCGCCGGCCTGTCGCTGGGCATCGACGAGCGGCAACTTCGCTCCGTCGGATCGCAGATCGAGTTCGTCCAGAACAGACTGTCTCGGCTGACTGCCGAGCAGCGAGGCCCGGCCGTCGCCGCTCTTGAGGCTTACAGACAGGCGGCATTCCGCGCTTTCTCTGGGACGGCAGACAGCGCGGAGCAGGCCGCGGCAGACGTTGCGAGAACCCGGCAGGAATTGATCCGCACCGCCGCGGCTGCGGAAGGCGTGCGACCTGGCCGATTCGCCGAAGACTTCCGGCGAGCCGGCGACGTCGCGCGTGGCTTCGGGGATAGGGCTGGCCTTGCCATCCAGCAGGCGGCGTTCGCCATCGAAGACTTCTTCAGCGTTACTGGTGGCCTTGATCAGCGAGTGCGTGCTGCTGGCAACAACATCTCGCAGCTTGGCTTCGTACTCGGAGGTACAACTGGACTTATTGTTGGCATCTCTACAGCCATCGGCGCGCAACTCGTCGCGGCCTTGATCAACTGGTACAACAACGGCCGAAAGACCGAAGACCAGACGAAGTCGTTGAGCGCAGCGCTCGCCGACCAAAAGCGAGTTGTCGACGCCCTAGCAGAGTCCTACAAGAAGGTCGCGGAGGCCGTTCAGGACGCTGGCCTGTCGCAGCGTGGGCAGAGAAATGCCTCCATTCGCCGCCAAGTCGAAGAGATTCAGCAGCAACAGCGACAGGCACGAGAGCAACGAGTTCAGTCCGTTGACATCGGCGTTGCGGCAGCGCGTGGAGACGTCGCAAGGTTTGAGCGAGAATTGGGCAGCGCTACAAGCCCCGAGCAGCAAGTTCGCGCTAGGTTGCAACTTCAGGCAGCACAAGAGCGGCAGCGGCAAGAAGAGCGGAGGGCCGTAAGCGATGCGGAGCGTCGTGCTCGCGGAAGTATTCGCAGCCAGGTGATTGACACGCTGGCGGCTAACTACAGAGCGGAAGCCGGGATTCTGACGATGGGCGGTGGCTCTGCGAGAGCAGAGCAACAAGTCGCCAATCTGCAAAACCTCGGACAGTCTCCGCAAGATGCACTCCGCGCTCTTCAGGCAAGAATCGACGAACTTGTTCAGCGAGGTGCAGAAGGTTCAATCATCCTTCCGCTTCAGCAACTCCGCGAACAACTGCTGACGCAGGTTCAGCAAATCGAAGCCGACAAACTCGCCGCCAGAATCAGCAGAGAAGCTCTGCGGATCGCGGACGCCATGAACGCCGCCCAGGCCGACATTGCCTCGGCATTTGATGGCGTCGTCGGCGCGAGTGGCATCGAGGACGAGATTGCCGCATTTGCCGAGTCACTGGCCCAGTTACAGAAGGCCGCAGGCGAGGCCGCCCAGGCAGGCCGCGTCGAAGAGGCCAGGGCGCTCAACAATGACATCAACGCCATCAAGGCCCATATCAACGCTCTCCGCGACGCCGCCGCGGCCGTGAAGACGTTCGGCTCCGAACTCGCAAGGTTGTCGGAGTCCGTCGCGCAGGACGTCGCGACGCTCGAGCAGCGGGCCGAGCAGGCCAGGCGCGAGGACGTCGCGCAAGGGACGAACGCGACTGGGGCGCAGAGGACAAGGGCAGAGCGCGACCTGGAGGAGGCGCGAAAAGCGCAGAAGGAGTTTGAAGACAAGCGAGCGTCGGCCGTCGAAAAGATGGAGCAGGACGCTGTCAGGAACGGAGACAAGAGGTTCAAGCGACTCCGCGAAATCGACAGTATGCTGGCCGCGCCAGCGAACGGCGTCGGAGCCGACGGCACTCGAGGCGGAACGGCCGAGGAACGCGCTGCGGCTCGCGAGGAGAGGCGGCGGCTTGAGGCGAGCATCAACGCCGACGTCAACAACAACCCAGAAGTTCAGGCTGCCCGCCAGCGGCGAGACGACATGACGCGCCGTGCGGAGCGGGCAGCGTCAGGCGATCGTGGTCGCGAACTCGCGATGACGCCTGCGCAGCGAGCAAGGCGAGAGGTCGAACAGAGCGCGAGGGACATAACCGAGGCGTTCACGGTCGAACTGCAAGGCCAGCGGTTCGTTGCCGACGTCGCTGGCCGCAACGCCGCCCTCAACCGCCTTGCCGAGCAGCAGATGCAGCAAGTCGCCCCGATGCTCGCCGGCTTCCGCGAGGAGCGACTCAACGCGATGCTCCAGGGGCCGTCGCGGGCGGCGCTCAACGTGGCCGACGCTCAGACGATGGAGGGGAACCGGGAACTCAATCGACTCCTCCGCGGCGACGATCCAAACAGGGACGTCAACCTCGTCGAACTTCAGAAGCAGTCGGATTTGCTGCAAGGCGTCATCGACGCGATCAACGAACAGGCCGGTGCAGACGTCGTGGAAATCAGAGGATAAACATGGCAGATATTTCTTACGGTATCACGCTCAACGTCAACAAGGGCTTCCTGGTGAGTCAGGTCAACGCCTCCGGCGTGACGGCAGACATGGGCATCGCCGGACTCAAGTCCGACACCTACACGCTGTCGACGAACGCCGTCAGCATCTCGACGGCGAACCTGTCGGCGGTCGGCATCGCGTTCGTTCGAAACCTGTCGACCGCGACCTCGGCGACCGCCCAGGTCGGGATCACGGCCGGCGGCTCGTTCGCCCCATTCACGACCATCAAGGCCGGCGAGCCGCAGTTGTTCCGATTGACTACAGGCGTCGACTATCAGGCCGTCGGCGTCGCCGGCACGCGGCTCCGAGTCGACATCCTGGAGGGCTAGTCGATGCCGAAGTTAGTCAAGGAAATAACGTCCGGCAACGAGAACAGCCGCTCCGTAGACGGCGGCCAGTTGGCTGACGTCTCTGTGCGGACATGGCGGGTCATCCTCCAGTCCCCTGCGGAAGCGTATGACGTCCAGAAGGAGATCGGCGTCTACATCGGCGACACGCACCCCGTAAACACGCAACTCCCGTGCGTCTCTATCTCGGAAAAGGCAGAAGGCGACTCCCGCGTCGTCCGCATCGTCACTGCCAACTACCGCACCACGCCTGGTGCCGACCCTGGCAATGACCCGAACAAGGAGCCGCCTGACATCAGGCCGGCGCAATACAGCATCACATCGTCGTTGATGGAGGTGCCGACGAAGTCGTGGCGAAAGATCGGACAGGTCTGGGTGCCTGGGCGTCGGCCGGGTGCCTTCGGAAACGGCTTTCTCGGCGTTGGTGCGTTTGAGGACGTACTGGAAGCCCCAAAACCGCCACTAAATCCAGTCGGAGACAGATACGACGGCGTCTCTATGTTGGTGCCGATCATCTCGATCAACATCGAGCAGTTCGACAACTACCCAACCCGCCGCCTTGACGACTCCGGGAAGGTCAACAGCGACCAGTTCACGTTTCTTGGGCTACAGATCAACAAATACACTTGTATGCTCCGAAACATCTCGGTACGCCCTGTTGTCGAATCTCACGGGACAGCGATTTATCGTGGATTTCAGAGAACGTATGAGTTCTCCATTAAGACTAACGGCGGTTGGTGGACCGAGCAGTTGCTCGAGGGATTCAACATCAAAAACGACCGCGTGAATGAGGCCGGAGTCGACAACGGCGCACTGAACCTTGAGATCATCGACTCTAAGGTCAAAGGTTGGCCGAACGCCCCGGAACTTGCCAAGGACTCGCAAGGAAAGAAGATGCGCGCAAGGGTTCTGATAAGCAGCCCTGAAGGCGCCGTTACACAGCGGCCTTCCGCACAGCCAGTCGCGCTCAACCTTGACGGCACGCCGCGGGACGTCCAGAACCCACCGGCCGGAGAGGAGCCAGTTCTAACCGAGCGATATTTGACCCAAGACGCCATTCCATTCGGCCCCAATTTCGTCAACATGGGCGTCCGCATCTTCGACATAGTCTGATGGCTGAAAACAAGTCCTACCAATTCGGCCCAGTCCTGACAGACCGCATCATCAGCGTGGTGAAGCGCGTCGACTCGATGCCGTACCAAGCAGGGCTTTCGCGGATACCGACGCGGTTTGAGGACGAGGGCGGCGGTAGCGGCTACCGCCTCCGCATCGGCAAGACCACGGCCACTTGGACGAAGAACACGGTGATGACGATCCCACTCTATGAGGACGGCACGCCGCCGAACGAGACAAGCAGCGATGAGACGCTGGAGGACTGCGTGAACCACTGGGGCGACGTCCCCGCGAACAAGTGGGTCGGTATCCAGCGCGGGCAGACCGGCTCTTACTACCTCGTCGTCGCGGAGTGCTAGATGCTGTTCGGTTGCTCGCCGTGCTGCGGCGGTTGCTCAAAATGCACCGACCGGTCGCACACGCGGCTCATAGCGTCGCTTGAGTACGGCGGCGATGGCGGCGAGACGATTGCCGCGTCCGAGGGGAACTACGGGGCCGTCACAACTGACTGTCAGCCGGCAGGCGGCGTGTCGCCAGTCATCGCTGTCACCTTGGACACCCCAGGCAGCGGCTACACCTCGGCCCCTACTCTTGCGCCGTCCAGTGGCACGGCGACGTTTACTGCCGAAGTGCGACAGTCGCTTCAGTCAGTAGAGGTCACGAGCGGAGGCTCTGGCTACACATCGCCCCCGACCGTGACGATCTCCGGCGGCGTGGCGGTGACAGCGGCTGCGGCGACTGCTGTCGTTCGCGGTGGCGGAACGGCGGCTGTCGTCACCAACGGCGGCTCGCTTTACACTTCGCCGCCAACAGTTTCGGCCAGCGTCGGCTCCGGCCTAGAAGCAACCGCCGTCATGTCCGGGTATGTCTACGCCATCGAAATCGCCAGCGGCGGCAGCGGCTACACGTCAGCGCCGACAGTCTCTGTATCTGGCGGCGGCGGCTCTGGTTGTTCTGCAACGGCGTCCATCTCGCCGGATGGGGCAGTCACTGTGGTGACGGTGGTCATCGGTGGCTCTGGATATACGTCGGCGCCAACCGTCACGATCTCCGGCGGCGGCGGCACAGGCGCCGCCGCAGTCGCCGTTCTCCGCTACCGCGTGGCCTCTGTGTCGATTCAATCTGGCGGGTCTGGCTATCCGCTCAATGCACCGCTCGCCTTTGAGGGTGGTGGCGGAAGCGGCGCGGCCGGCACGCTGACGGTTTCTGGCTCTGTCGCGGAAATCGTTGTCACGAATCCTGGACTCTACAGAAATGCGAGCGGCGCGATCCCGATCGGGTGGCCGACCGTGGCAATCTCCGGCGGTGGTGGGGCTGGCGCTACGGCAACGCCGCATTTCACGCCTGGCGGCGTTTACAGCGTCGGCGTCCAGTCTGGCGGCTCCTACTCGGCACCTCCTGCGCTGTCATTTTCAGGCGGCGGTGGCTCTGGGGCCGAGGCCACTGCCTACATCATGTGGCAGCAGTCTGGCGAGATCGGACTCAACTTCGTTGGCGGGGAGTGCTTCACTGCCATCGACTTCGGATTCTGCTCTGCAACAGAAAGCGAAGACTACCCGCTGGCACCGTGTATTGGCTGCGGAGGCTCGCTGAACCAGACAAACACCACACCGCCAACAACATACAGATACGGCGAAAACAGGACGCTTTCAATCAGGGCGTCTACGAGCGGAGCGGCTGGAACTGGCTCGCCGGCGGGCCGGTCGTTGCCGGAAGACATACGCTCCGTCGACTACACGCCTGGGGGCGAGTATGTCTTCGTCTATCATGGGATGACATGGTCTGTCCCGAGCAGCACGGTCTACGACGAGAGGTTATGGGCCAGAAGGCTTTTCAGCAGAGTCCCGCCGACCGGAACGTGGGCAATCTGGCAACCAACACAGCCATCGTCGGCAGTCCAGCCAGTGCTAACGCCAGTCTGCAAGCAAACAGAAGACCTTGCAGGGCAGCCTGTGTGGTGGCTTGAGTCATTCACAATCACATCGCCTGGGAGCAACCTATACGTCCCGCAAGTATTTGATGACGAGGCGTATGTTCAACCAGCAAACGGCAACCTCGGAACAGATGACACGTTCTTCGTCCCCGCTGACGTCGAATACACCTACTCGACTCCGGTTGCCACTTCATTTGATGGGGTTGCTGGATTCAGCCAACCGCCATCGCTGTCATTTGGATTTACTTCATCCGGTAATGGCAACTACACGCTGACGTCGGTTTCAGTAAACTCGCCAGGTGGTGGCTCCACACTTGCGGACGGCGACTGGCCGTTTACGCTGTCGAACTTCTCTGTCGGCCATGTTGTAAATACGCCATCGTTTCTGGCAACGATTGTAAATGGCGGCATTCAGTCGGCATCTGTGTCTTCGCCAGGGTTGGTGCGGGGTGGCGCCTCGCTTTCGTCTATCGCCGTTCAGGACGTTCCCGGCTATCCAGGCTATTCCTACTACCCACGCATCCTCATCGGCCGCAGCAACTACAAGACCACGGTCACTTACTCGCAGCCTACGGTCGTCGCCACGGCGCCACCAGGGAACGCCGTGTTCTCTGTTTCGCTCGCTTCCGGCACCGACGTCAGTGGCAATCCGTTCTGGTATGTGTCTGCCGTGTCGATCATCAGCGGCGGCTCCGGCTACTACGAGCCTGTTGGGCTGGACTTCACGGCTACCGGCGCCGATGGTGTCGAGGCAATTCCAGCCATCGCAACAGCATCGCCCCCCAACCGCGAACAGCCAACGCTGTCGATCGGCGGCAGCGGCAACTTTACGCTTGCGTACTCGTATGACTCTGAAAATGACGTCTGGTCTATATCGTCCGTCACAATCGTGGACGGCGGGACGGGATACGAAGACGGTCAATATGCCGCGATCGTGCTTGGCGAAGATGATTCTGAAGTCCAGGCGGCGGAGATCGTGCTTCGCACGGGGCGCGTCGAGCCGACGATCACGTTGAGCGTTGCCGGCGGGAGCGGGGCCGTGCTGGAGGCGACCCTCCAGGAAACGTACCAGGAAGGGTACTGGATGGTATCGTCGGTGACGATCATTGACGGAGGTTCTGGCTACGAGAATGGCGCCGAGGTGATCTTCTCGGGTGGCGACCAAGAGTATGACAACCCCTACGCGACGGTCACGACCGACGAAAGCGGCGCCATCGTCAGCGTCGACATCTTGTTTGGTGGCTATCTCTACAGCGACAATGGGATTGTTGAGGACGTCGAGATATACGGCGGTGGTTTGTTTTACAAGCAGCGCACGCACCTTGCCAGCGTGACGCTGATCTCTGGCGGAAAGTATTTCAATAGGACGATTACTGCCACCGTGGAGCCGCTGGACACAGTCGAGTGCAGCGGAGAAGTGAGCGAGGAGAACGGGTGGGAACTGATCCGCTACAAGCCGCCAGCGGACACAGACGATCATGCAGTAGGGGATACGTTTCAGGCATCGACGCAAGCCTACTGCAATTCGCAAGTGCCGTCCGTGCAATACGATTTCACGCGAACGCGACGGTGCGGCTTTCCTGACATCACCTTCAGGATTGAGTGATGGCCCGGTGCATCTATAACAGCAGGATGTGTGTCATCTGCCGCCGCCCGCTCCCCGAGGGCGGCAGGACGGAGCGTCGAGAGTGCCGCGGCGGCCTGGGAGACTACGTCGCCGCCGGCTTGGAGTCCGTTGGCATTACCAAGGAGCGAGTTTCGGCGATCACGGGGGCGCCGTGCCGGTGTCCTGAACGGCAAGCCGCGCTCAATAAACTAGGTAAAATCATCGGAATCGGCGTGGACAACCCCTAGGCTACTTGTCACGATATTACCTATGGCCGGCGACCACCACTTCACGATCCACGGCGTCAGATGGCTCCTCCGCTTCACGCGGCTGCGGGGGCGGGCGGCCGGGTGGGCGTACTTGCCGGATGCGAAGAACCCGAAGATGCCGCGAAAGATTCTGATCGACGAGCGGCTCAAGGGCCGCGCCCGCCTGGAGACGATCCTGCATGAGTGCATCCATGTCTCGTTCCCAACGGCCAGCGAAGAACACGTTACCGAGGCCGCCCGCGACATCTCCCGCGTCCTCTGGAGCCTCCGCGACGAGCCTGCTTGACGCCGTTGTCGCCACGCTCCCCGACACCTACCACGGCATCGGGTACTGGATCGACAACGTGGCACCGGAAGCCAGGGCGGAACTGGACGAGATCAAGCGGCAGTTTCGGGCCGGCGCCATCAAGACGCCTCGCCGCACGCTCGCCAAGGCGATTGCCAAGCAACTCAACGAGCGCGACATCTGCAAGATCGGATTCCCAGGAGTCGAAGCATGGCTGCAAAGGGGCTGAAGGCGGCGATCATCTCGTCGCTGCCTGCGGAAACGCCGGCCGCGGACTCCGAACAGGTCACGCAGCGGCAGGACGGCGACACGCTGGAGGCGAAAAGCACCTCGCGAAGGATCAAGACCGTCGAAGACCTCCTGCGGCATATCGGCGCGGATATGCAGGCATACGAAGTCGCCTCGTCTGAAGCCACCAAGTGGGAGTGCGGCGACGGAAACGGCGGCAGCATCGAACTACATCGCGTCTTCGTCAGGCTCAAGCCCAAGGCTGGGCCTGGGGTCCGCGAGTGCGTCGAGGCGATGATCAAGGCGGCGACGAAAGACCTGCGCCGCAAGGCCGTGCCGAAGCCGTCGAAGCGCAGTGGCCTCTGGCAAGTCGTGGTCGTGGCCGATGCCCACTTCGGGAAATACGCCTGGCGCGGAACCACCGGGGCCGAGGACTACGATCTCTACATCGCCGAGAAGGTGGTGCGGCAGGCAGCGGGCGAGCTTCTCGCCGTCGGCGACGCCTTGAAGCCGGCCCGCCGGACGATCGCGTTTCTTGGCGACCTCCTGCACTATGACAACCCCAAGGGGCAGACGACGTCCGGCACGCAACTCGAGCGGGACGGCCGGCTCCAGAAGATGCTCGAGATCGGCTGGGACACGCTCCTAGAGATCGTCGAGCGGTCGGCCGAAACGGCGCCGACGGACGTCCTGGTGGTCAACGGAAACCACGACGAGACGCTGTCCTGGGCATTCCAGCGGGTGCTGATGGAGCGATTCCGCAAGGACGGCCGCGTCACGGTGTCCGAGGCGTGGACAGGCCGGCAGTACGCGACGCACGGTAAGAACCTGATCGGCTTCTGCCACGGCCACAAGGCCAAGCGGAAACTGGGCCAGATCATGGCGCTCGAGCAGCCGCGTCACTGGAGCAACGCTGTCTGCCGGGAGTGGCACACAGGCCACTACCACTCGCAGGCCGCAGAGTGGCAACGGCCCATCGAGACGATCGACGGCGTGATCGTGAGGACAGCGCCGGCCCTCTGCCCGCCGGATGACTGGCACGCCGAGAACGGGTTCATCGGCTCACGGCGGGCGATGGAGACGTTCCTCTACCGCCCCGAGGGCGGCCTGGTGTCGATGCACGTTGCGGGGGCGGAATAATGGCTACCCTGCACCACAACACCCCGCTCGACTGGCTCCGCATCGCCGCCCAGGAGGCCGCTGCCGGAAGCCACGACATGCACACCCAGAACGGCGCGATCCTGGTGCCGCGGGCCGCGGCCTACGTCTGCGTCGGGATCAACAAGGTGCCGGCGGGAGTGTGGGCGGCGCCGGATCGGCTCGCGCGGCCGGCGAAATATGACTACATCGAACACGCGGAGCGGATGGCGATCTATCAGGCCGCGCGAGTCGGCACGCCGACGCTGGGGGCGACGCTTTACTGCCCCTGGTTCGCCTGCATGGACTGCGCCAGGGCGATCATCGTGGCCGGGATCACCGAGGTCGTCGGCCATGTTCGGCCGCGAGCCGCGACACCGGAGCGGTGGACGGCAAGCATCGTCAAGGCCGAGGCCATGCTACGCGAGGCGAACGTCAGTATGCGGTGGCTCGCGGAGCCGCTGGGGGTGACGATCCGATTCGACGGCCAGGAGATGACGCTGTGATCATTGGACTCTGCGGGGCGGCCGGGGCGGGGAAGAACACGGTTGCGGAGCGCCTGTGCCTGGAGCATAAGTTCGTGCCGCTGGCGTTTGCCGATCCGATCTACGAGGCCGTGTCGGCGATCACCGGGCTGACGGTCGAGGAGTTGCAGGATCGGAGCCGAAAGGAGCAGCCGCTGGGCTGGCTCGACGCCTCCCCACGGAAACTTCTCCAGACCCTCGGCACCGAGTGGGGCCGGAAGATGATCCACGAGGAAATCTGGGTCATGGCGACGATGCAGAAGATCGAGTCCTCGCCGGGGGTCAATTTCTGCATCACCGACGTCCGCTTCCCCAACGAGGCGGCGGCTATCAAGGCCCGCGGCGGCGTCGTGTGGCGGGTGGTGCGCCCCGGCTTCGGCGTTCTGGACGGCGAAGCGGCGAGCCACGAGAGCGAGCGCGGCATTCCCGACGAATACGTCGACGACGAGATCGTCAACGACGGTGGGATTTTCGCCCTCCAGACCGCCGTCGATGCCGCAATGAGCCGGCTACAGGCCGCTACAATGGTGGTATAGCCCCGTGTAGCACGCCCCGTGAGGCCCATAGAGGCCCGCAACGCACAAGGAGGTGCCTGCGATGGAACCGAAGATTCGGCGGAAGTTCAAGTCGCTTCCCGTCACGCTGTCCACGGCGACCGCGTCGGCCACCACGATTCGCTGGGACGACGTTGCCGGCGGTGCGGTGCTTCTCGGCACCGGCGCGACCGCGGCCACCTCGATTCAACTCTGGTGCAGCGGCACGACGGACGGCACGTTCGGCCGGCTCTATGACGCCAGCGGCAGCGCGGCCGACATCGCCTTGGCCCAGTCGGCCACCGAGGCCCGCGTCTACGCTCTCCCAGACGCCGCCTATGGCGTCGGAGCGTTGAAACTCGTCGCCGGCCAAGCCGCCGGCACGGCGGTGTCGTGCGTCGTCCTCCTCAAGACCTGACGAGGGGGCGACCGTGACGGCCGAGGAGATCAAGCAGAGCGTCTTGGACACGTTTCTCCGCATTGCCGACAGGTTCGGCGTGCCGTGCGTGATCCTCGCGGTCGTGATGTTCTTTGGCCGCGAGGCCGCGATCGCCATCCACGGCACGGTTGTCGAGCCGATGGTGAAGTCCCATGTCGAGTTTCTGGACACGACGGCCGAGACGCTCAAAGAGATCGGGCAAGTGCAACGCCAGCAGGCCATGACGCTCCAGGAACTGTCGCACGGCCAGCGCGAACTGCATCAGTTCGTGAAGGCCGTGGTCGAGGAACAGGCGAGGAACTGACGCATGGGCATGAGTCCGAAACTTCTGCGTCCCCGCGCCTCCGGCTTCGATCCGCGATCCATCTCTGGCCTCGCCCTCTGGCTGGACGCGGCTGACGCCTCGTCGCTCTACACCACCGACGCTGGGCCGGTGACGGCGGTGTCGGCACCTACGGAGATCAGTGGGTGCGTGGGATGGTGGGATGGTGCCGATGCCACCTCCATGTTCGACGCGGCCAGCGGCGGCTCACAGGTCGCGCCAGGCGGCGTCATCTCGCGGTGGCAGGACAAGAGTGGCCGCAACAACCATGCGACAGCGACAACCACCGCCCGCCCGACGCTCACCGCCGCTGGACTGAACGGCAGGAGTGTGGTTACGTTCGATGGTTCGGCCAACGCCATGACCGTCCCAGCCAACGCGGACTTCAATTCCAACGATGTGACCTACTTCGTTGTGTTCCGCCAAGTGTCGGCGGCGAACAAGGGCGTCTACACCAAACTGAGCGCGGTCGGCGGCACGCTCGGATTCGGCCTCGCGGTGCGATCCGACCAGTCCGTGTGGATGCTCCAGAAAAACGCCGGATCGTCGCAGGTGTTGACCGCCAGCGTCAACCCGACGACCGCCACGCGAATCTACACCGTCACCTCAACGACTGCCGCCAACGGATTCTTGGACGGTCTGGTGTCCGCGTCCGCGTCCGGCCAGACCGCAGACCACAGCCTCAACCAAGCGGTGACGATTGGCGCGCGGGCCACCTCCGAATACCTCAATGGCTACATCGCGGAGATCATCCACTTCAATGTGGCCCTCTCCACCACCGACCGCGCCCGCGTCGAAGCCTACCTCGCGGCGAAGTGGGGGATCGCTGGCGTCCACGCACAGGCAACGGCGACCAGCGATCCGGTGGGGTATTGGCGTGATAAGAGCGGGAACAACAGGCACGCCACGCAGGCGACTGGGGCGAGCAGGCTGACTGTTAGCGCAACGACTGTCGGGTCGCGGCGAGGTATCGCAGCAACTGGAACGCAGCGACTGACGGTTCCGATGGCTACATCGCAGCCCAATACGTTTTTTGCGGCAGTACGAGCAGGCGGTGCGGGAACGGTTGGAACAATCGTAGACGGCATGGCTCCCGGCACGCGGCAGATTGTGACCATCAACCTTTCGTCAAACACACTCAAGACTTGGGCCGGCTCTGCTTTCATAGATATTGGAGGCGCGCAGTCTGGTGCGGTAGCCTGCGTTGTGGCAGGGTTTAGCGGGGCGACATCTCGCGGCGCCGTAAACAGCAAAGCAATCTGGGCCGCAGGCAATCCCGGCACCAACAACACATCTGTGGGCCTTGTGCTGGCTAACTGGACAGACTTCAGCGCTCCCCTGAACGGCCAGATCGCAGAGTTTGGCGCTTACAACAGGGCGCTGACCGACGCAGAAGCCGCGCGGCTTATGTCTTACTTGGCGGCTAAGTACGGCGCCGTACTTGCGCCGCAGGTTAGCAATGCCGACGCGCAGAACTGGGTGAACCGGGTCTACGCAAACGGCGGCACCGTCTCGTCCACTACGGCGACGGCGGTGAACCAGTTCTGCGTGGACATCGAAAATGCGGGGATTCGGGATCGCTTCTACCGGCTGAATCTGTTCTGCGGCACCGCTGACGCCTCGCTTATCGCCGTCAGGACGCCGCTCTATCGCGGTCCTAGCCTCTCAGGAACGCAGTACGGAGGCGCTACCGACACAAACGCTAGTTTTGCCGCCGCCACCGACTATGCGGAGACGGGGGCAAACGGCGGTCTGAAGGGCGACGGCAGCACCAAGTTCCTGAACACTGGGCTTCCGGCAAACACCGTTGCACTTGGCGACCGGCACTTGGCAGTCTATGAGCGCGTCAAGTCGTCTGGGACTTACCGGGTATCCATTGGAGCGCGAGTCCCGACCGCTACATTGTTTTACTGGGAACTAGAGACGCTAAATCCAGCAAGCACATACATAACCTACAGCGGTAATACAGTGGCATCGGCCACTTCTCCGAACTACACCGGCGGTGCCATGTGGCTGTCATCGCAGCCTTCCACCAGCAGCCTTGCACTGTACAAGAACGGAAGCCTTGCGTCTTCCTCGTCAGCCGTCACCGCGACAAACACCTATGCTGGAAACGTATACGTTTTCGCACTGAATGAAAATGGAACCGCCGCCTACCACTCTGATGGCCGTTTCGGCGGGTACTCCATCGGACTGTCTATGACCGACGCGCAGTCAGCGGCGTACTACACAGCAATGCAGGCGTTTCAGACAGCACTAAGCAGGCAAGTATGACGCTCTCTGACATCGACATTCCGCCGTCCGTAGAGTTCTCGCTGGCCCATGCGCTGGTGTTCACGCCAGAACTTGCCCAGCGGCTTGCGGAACTCCACGCCGAATACGGCAGGCCAGACTGCGTTGCCATCCCTCGCCAACTCACAGACGGCAGGCTCATGCTGTCGGCCACGCTGCTCCACGCCATTCAACCCGGCGGCTGGCTGCATGAGATGTGGGAAGCGGCCGACAAGGCCGTCCTGCTGCCTGCCGTTGAGGTGATCCCTTGGGACGAGGCGGTGGCGTTGCTGCCGGTGGAGCCTAACTGACTTTCGGCAGGACGTCGGGCGCGTTTGTGTCGGGCCGCACGATCCTCGGGTCTAGGTACTTCCTCGTGACGGCCGGACTCGAGTGACCCATCAGCGTCTGCGGGTCGCCGCCGGCTGCGGCGTAGTATGAGGCCGACGTCTTCCTCACGCGGTGGAACTTGCTCATCCGGTCATTGGGTAGGCCCGCCCGCTCGCAGATGCGGCCGAGGCGGTGCCAGATGAGGGTGTAGCTGCGATCCCAGTCGAAGACGATCTTCCGCCTCGTCTTGGTCGCCATGATGGCCTCGTAGCACTCGGGAGGGATCGGCCGGTAGATGTCGGCCCGCTGCCCCTTCCGCCCCTCGGCGCGGAAGATCACCGCCTGCGGCTCGACGTCCGACCACTCGAGCGCCAGCAGGCCTCCGATCCGCTCGCCCGTCCAGTACGCGGCCTGGAGGATGGCGCGGAACCATTGGCTCGCCGGCACGCCGCAGGTTTCGCCTTGCTCTCCATCGCAGGCGACGAGGAGTTTTCTGAACTCGTCGATCAGCCAGGCTCTAGGCACCCGCTCCGGCACGCGGATCGTGCGCATCTGCGGCCAAGGGCATAGACCACGGCGGGCGGCGAACTCTGCGAGCGCGTGCAACTGCGCCCTGTCCTTCGCCGCCGTCCCGACCGACCGCGTCTTCAGACGCCAGGCCAGGAACTTGGCGAGTTCGAGTTCGTCGAGGTGTTGCTCTACTGTCGGCTCGACGCCGCCAAGAAATTGACGATACTTGCCGATCGTCATCCCGTAGAGCCGAATGGTGCGGTCGCTGATCCCCTTCAACGGGGCGTAAAGATCGCCAAGTAGCTGGTGCAGGAACAAGGTGGCATCTCCTCCAAATGGAGTACCACATCCGTGCGATCAGGCAAACAAGCGCATCATGCGTTTCGTGAGAATCGAGATTTTTTTCACCCGGCAAAACCGATACCTTCCGCCCGCCGTGGCGAGCCACATGGCTCTGGCGATGGTTTTTGCCTCGGCGGCAGACTTCGCCGAGATCGTGAACTCGTCGGCGTCACACACCTCCCCGTCCTCCCATTCGACAAGGACCGTAAATGTCCGCTGGGCCACGACCGGCCTCCTTTCCGGGGTTTTGGCTTCCTGCTTCCTTCCACCCCCTAGAATCCCCTATCCTCCACTGAAGGTCAAGCCCATCAGGAGCGGGAAAAATGGCAAAGGCGGGAAAGGTTGACTATCTTGCCCAAGCCGTCGGCTCTGCGGAGGCCGCCGCCATCATGGGCATTCATTGGACACAGCCGGCCAAGATGGTGGAGAAGGGCCAGTTGACGTCCCACCTCGTCACCGGCTCGCTGTATTCCGACGATCCCAGCCGCACCTACGCGATCTATGACGGGGCCGAGTGTGAGGCCAACTACCAGGACTATGACGAGCGGTTTCGGGCGGCCGGCGGAAGGACGGAGCGTCGGCCACGCTCGTGGCTCCATACACGCCCCGACGCCCTGCGGCACCTGAAGGCGGTGAAGGCGCCGATCGCCTTCGCCGACGCCATCGGCATGGCCGAGGCGGCGAAAATCCTCTGTGTCCACCAAACGCTGATCCCGCGGCTCATCGCCAGCGGGAAGGTCGTCGGCAGGAAGCCCTGGAACCCGAGGGGGAAAACAGGGTCGAAGGTGTTCATCATCTCGCGGCGTTCGTGCCAGGAGAACGTCAAGGAGATGCGGGCGCTCGAGGCCGCCGGCAAGAAGCCTGGACGGCCGCGAAAGAAAGTCTCTTGACTCGTAGCCTATCGGCCCGATACATTCCTCCACGCTCATGGATGGAGGAATGCCGTGCGTTGGCTTTGGCAGCATCAAGAGGACGCGATTCGCTGGGCGCTCGACCGCCAAGCGGCCATCCTGCATCACGGGATGGGCAGCGGCAAAACTCGGACGGCGCTTGAGTATCTGCGCCGCCTGGGCGCGAACCGAACGCTCGTGTGCTGCCCGAAGGCCGTGATTCCGGCCTGGAGCAAGCAAATTGGAATGTGGTTTCCCGAATTGCGAGTTGTCCCGCTCGACCAGAACGGCTCGGCCGCAAAGGACAAGGCGGTCACTGCGGCCCTGGCCGACACCTCGCCGGTGCTCGTTGTCTGCAATTACGAGAGCGTCTGGCGGCTCAAGAGCGTCGAGAAGGCTCGGTGGGACTGCTTCATCTGGGACGAAATCCACCGTCTCAAAAGTGCCACGGGCGTGGCGAGCCGCTGGGCGGCCAAGATGGTGAAGGCCAATCCGACGGCCAGACGCCTCGGCCTCACCGGGACGCTCATCCCGCATTCGATCCTGGACGCCTGGGCGATCTACCGGGCCGTCGAGGCGCCGGACTGTACCACTTTCGGTACGTCATACACGCTCCACAAAGCCAACTACGCCGTCTTCGCCAACGGGCCGCAGAAGTTCGTGGTCGGCTTTAAGAATCTGGCCCAGGCCAACAAGAAGATCGCGGCCACGACGCACTACGTTCGGACCACCGACGTCATCGACCTCCCGCCGATCTCGTTCCACGACGTTGCCTGCGACCTGTCGCCGAAGGAGTCAAGCCTCTACCGCGAGGTTGAGAACGAGTTCTGTGCGGTGTGCGAAGCCGGAACGGTGACGCCGACGAATGCCCTTGTGCAGCTTCTCCGTCTCCAGCAAATCTGCGGCGGCTACGTCCGGTTCGACGACGAGAAGACGGCCACCAGAATCGACGAGCATCCAGCAAAGGCGAAGATGCTGTCTGATATGCTGGAGGACTTGCCCGCGTCGGAGCCAGTAGTGATTTTCTGTCGGTTCAAGAGCGACATCGAGGCGGCGAAGAGCATCGCCGAGGCTCTCGGGCGGAAGGTCAGCGAACTCTCCGGCGAACGCAACGAACTGGCCGATTGGCAGCAGGCCAAGACATCCGTCCTTGTCGCGCAGATTCAGTCGGGCGGGATCGGCATCGACCTGACTCGGGCGGCCTACTGCTGGTTCTACAGCCTCGGCTACAGCCTCGCGGAATACGAGCAGGCCGTCGCGCGGCTGCACCGCCCCGGCCAGACGGCGAAGACCGTCATCTACCACCTTGTCGCAACGATCAGCGGCCGATCCACCGTGGACGGCCGGGTCTATGCGGCACTTCGGGACAGAAAGGAAGTCGTGAATGAACTCATCACAGGCTACAAGCACCGACAGCACGCTCTCCACGGTGCTCGCTGAAATCGCCGCCATCGACATACAGATGGTCGAGGCGAATGACCGCATCGACCAACTCAAGGCTCGCCGCCAGCACCTCGAGTCGCTGGCCGTCGAGGAGATGACAACACAACGCCTGGACGGAGTCAGGGTCGCAGGGAGGTCGTGGAGGGTCGAGTTCGACCACCACATGAGCGTTACGGAGGACAAGAAGGAGGCCGTCATCAAGGCGGCGGTGAAGGCTGGGTGCTGGGAACAACTCCAGACCGTCAACACCGCCCGCCTGAAGAGCCTCCTGCGTGAGCAGGCGAAGGAGGCGGGCAGGGATGCCCGCTCCTGCCACTCCGCTGGAACTGCGTTTGAAGGTCTTGTCGGGGAGCACGTTGCCCCCCGGCTGCGTCATGTCACGGTTGGCTGACGCTCTGGTTCGATTGGTTCATGCAAGGAGAAAAGCATGACGACTGCGATTTCGACGAAGACGATCGACTATCCAGCCCTGCGGGCTGACAGTCGGCAGATGCGGATCATCGAGGCGAACCTCGATGGCGAGCCGATGAACGAGCAAGACCTCGTCAGGGTGAAGACCCCGGCGGGCGGTGGCACGAAGTGGACGGTGCCGGTGAACGGGAACGACGAGTCGTTCGACGAACTCGTCGGCCTGTGCGTCGGCATCGCCAAGCGCGGTGTGCTCTGGCCCCAGGACGACCCGACGGATCAGCGGCCGGTGATCGTGACGAACGATCTCCTCGTCGGCTACCGCGTGTCGGACGACCTGGGGAGCAACATCGACCCGAAGGTGCTCGAGAAGTTTCGGATCGGCGACCGTCGCTATGACTGGACGGCGCTCGCGAACTCGCCCGAGTTCGGCTACGGCTCGGCCCGTGGCGGTGCCGGGAAGAGGTGCAAGGAGAGCCGGATCATCGCTATCCTCCGCGAGGGCGACGTCTGGCCGATCCTGGTGACGGTCGGGCCAGGGAGCCTGCGTGGCCTCCTGCCGTTTCTGAAGCGTCTGCCATCGTTCCACTACGAGTGCGTGATCGGGCTGAAGCTCGAGAAGGCGAAGAGCAGCGGCGGCCAGCCGTACAGCGTCATCGTCCCTCGCGTCGTCGGCCTCGTCAGCGAGGAGCAGGGCGAGGTGGCGCGACGCATCTACGTCGAGCCGCTCAAGCGGATGTTCTCCGCTCCCCCGGCCGGCGCGGTTGTGGAAGCCGGCGGCGACCACGACGAGGAGTGATCACGGCGGCCTGGCCGGAGGCCCAAACCACGACTCATCACCGTGGACCGGCAGGCCCAGCCTGCTTGTGGCCTAGTAACGGCAGGAAGTCTGACTGACCCTCTGGCGTTTTTCCCTTTCCCGCCACGGCAGCGGACGACTTCGCCCCTCCCGGCCCCTGCGACTGCGGGGCCGGGAGGGGATTTCTTACACCAACAAAAAGTCTTGCCGTGAAGAAATACACCATCAAGGCGCACCAGACCAAGTACGGCGGCGTCATGTTTCGCTCGCGTCTCGAGGCACGCTGGGCGGCATTCTTCGACCTTCTCGGATGGGAGTGGAGGTACGAGCCAATAGACCTAGATGGGTGGACGCCTGACTTCTACTTGAAGTTTCCATGCCACCACTCGGAGTGCGGTGGATTTCATGACCTTTACGTCGAGGTGAAGCCTTACTCGGACGACGAGGAGTTCAGGGGTCATTTTGTGTCAAGGGTTTCGTGGGGGTGTGTCTTCGATGACTTTGGCAATGAGTCATCCATAGACGTAGATGCCGGCGGGAGATTCGGCCTTACTCCAGACGTCGCGAGGTTTTGTATCTGTCACGGCGACGGAGGTGGCGACTATGACTTGAGATTCTTTGTGCCAGGCGACGGCAACTCCGGCCCGTATCAGCATTCCGTCTCCGCAGAGTTGTGGAACGAAGCAGGAAACATTGTTCAGTGGTTGCCAAGGAGGAGCACATGACAGACATATTTAAGGCGGCGGCTCACTACGCCGCAGAGTTCGGCTGGCCGCTGGTGCGGAACTATGGAATGCGAGAGGACGGTGCCTGCATGTGCCGCCTCGGATTCTCATGCGCGACTCCTGGGAAGCACCCTGTAGAAAACGACTGGCTTCCGCACGCCACGAAGGACGAGGACACGATCGCCTCGTGGTTCGAGGGTGGCGAGCGGTGGAACATCGGACTGCCGCTCGGCACTGCCAGCGGCCTGGTCGACACCGAATGGGACGACGAGAAGTCGCTCGAGACGGCGAAGAAGTTCGGGATCATCAACGCCCGCACAATTGGCTACTCGTCGAACCGCGGCGGCCACCGCCTCTGGCTCATGGACGAGCGGTTGATCTCCATTCCACGCGGCGTCAAGAAGATTGGTGGCCTAGAGGTTCGATTCGGCGGCGGCGGAAAGCAGGCGCAGTCGATCATCCCCCCCAGCCGCCACCACACCGGGAACGTCTACAAGTGGGATGCGGGGCGATCACCGGACGAAATCGAGCCAGCGCGTCTACCAGAGGCGCTCGTGCTGGCCGTGATTTCGGCGTGCGCTGGCGAGACTTCTGGAGAAGGCGTGATCACGAAGAACACGCTCTTCGAGCGTGTTGTGGGGAAGGGCGAGCGTCACGACTCGATGGTGGCGTGGATTTCATCTGAAGTCATGCGAATGCGCGATCCGCACGACCCTGCGGAGCAGCAGAACGTCCTGATGGTTATGCGGTCGCTCAACAAGACCCAATGCAGTCCAGAGCTAGAAGAGCCGGAACTGCGGCAAATCTGGATGAGCCAGTTGCGGTGGGGCATGAAGGCCCGCGCGGCCGGGGCGACGAAGATCGCGAGCACAGACCAGGACGCAGACAAGAAGGTCGAGGAGGCGAAGGCCAGGAACGTCCACGCGGCCAGCGGCCTCGAGTTCCGCGGCGGCGAGTGGTTCCCTGGAATGTGGAAGTTGACGGTCGTGCATTCCGACCCCAAGGAGTTCAAATTGCACGTTCCGGTCGTCGCCAACAGCGACGGGAGGGCCGACCATGTCCATGTCTCGCTCTCGAGCGCCGACTGGAGCAGCCCGATCTCGGTGGCCCGCAAGATTCTTGAGGCCACTGGGACGATCGACGTCACCGACCCGAACCCGAAGGAGTGGGCCAAGATTTGGAACGGCTTCTCCTTCAAGAAGGAGGGCGAGAAGGCGTGGACGCGGGTCCGCGGCCTGAAGGTCAAACTCATGGACGAGAAGACAGAGGAGTGGCCTCCGGCGGAACAGCAGCGGTTCGCCGTCGTCGCCGGCTGGCTGCTCGACGGACTGTCGGCAGCCGTACGGCCGGAGGCCGACGCGGACGGCACCGCGCCACACCCCTCTGGACGGCCCTCCTGGGTCAATTCAGCCGAGGGGGAGCCACTGCTCTACTTCTCATGGAATCGTGTCTGGGAGGACATTCAGAAGAACCGGAAGGTGCGTCTGGCCGAGGGGGAGTGCATCGCCCTCAAGCGACGCATCCTGGCTGCCTCCGGCGAGCCGGAGTTCAGAATCGACCGGCACCGAACCGCGACCGGCGTGAGGCGCCGGTACGTCGTGTGGACGCAGAAGCACATTACCCATCTTGAAAACATTGCCCATCCTGAAGGCGGTGTCCCGCAAAGTGGCCTTATAGATAGGGGGGAAATTGAAAATCAAAACCCAGTGACGAGCGCGGGAACGCTGGTTTGCGGTCCAACGTGACGAAAGTGCCTGGAAATAAAGGACTTACGGTGGACCGGAAACCGGCCCACAAAAAACCAAACAAGGAGGAAAACGGGCCATGCAATCAGCGAGGCTTGTCGGTGGGGCTGGGACGGGGAAAACGACGGAGTTGCTCAAGATCATGGGCGACGTCGTGGAGCGGATCGGCGAGCCGTCGCAGATCGGCTTTGCGTCGTTCACCAAGGCCGCCAGGGCCGAGATGGTGTCCAGGGCGTCGGAGCGGTTCGACTGCCACCCCAGCGTCCTGGAGAAGCATGGGTGGTTCAGGACGGTGCATTCAACGTGCTACCGGCAACTGGAGATCAAGAACGGCGACCTCCTTAAGGCCGACAACGAGTCCACGAAGTGGATCGCCGACCGCCTCCGGGTGCGGGTGGAGTGGAAGAAGGTCGACGACAGCGGGTTCACCTCGGTCGTCGGCGACGACGAGGCGGCGATTTCCCTGTCGCTCTGGGACGTCTCCCGCAACCGCGTCGAGCCGCTGGCCGACGTTCACGCCAGGCGTTCGGTGGCTGGTCTGGACGTCCCGTCGCTCGAGACGGTGAAGTTCTGGGTTAAGGCATACGAGGACGCCAAGAAGATCGACGGCCGCGTCGACTACGTCGACACGCTGGCGATGTTCTCGGGCGTTCGGTTCACCATCGACGGGCCGGAGTCCGTCGAGCCGAACGGCATCCAGCCCGTCGGCGTGAAGGCATGGATATTCGACGAGGCCCAAGACTCGTCGAAGTTGGTCGACATGGTCTGCCGGCGGCTCGCTTCTGGGCCGGATGTGAAGTGGGTGTTCCTCGCCGCAGACCCATTCCAGTCGGTCTTTGGCTTTGGCGGTGCAGATTACCGAAACTTCCTATCTTGGGAAGTCGACAAGGAGCGGACGATGCCGCAGTCCTACCGCTGCCCGCGGGCGGTGATGGAACTGGGCGAGCGGTGCCTGAAGCGGATGCGGACGGGATACTTCGACCGCGGGATCGCTCCGGCCTCGCATGACGGGTGCGTGATCCGCGAGCCGTCGATTGAGCACGCCCTCGCCCAGGTCGACGGTTCGCGGACGACCCTGGTGCTGGCACGGTGCAATTTCTCGCTGGCGAAGTTCGAGGACATCCTCACAGCCAGGAAGATTCCGCACGCCAGGATCACCAAAAGCGACGATACGAAGGCATTGACCGCGTTCAATGCCTACTGGAAACTACAACACGGCAAGGGCATCGGCCACGACGAGTGGCAGACTGCCATCGAACTGACGCCGGCCCGGTCGATGGGCGACCAGTTCCTCCTCCACGGGGCGAAGAAGGCGTGGCGGGACGGACGGTTCAAGGATCATGTGGACTACATGGGGGCAGACGAGCTTGTCACCGTTGGGGGCTGCACGCCTCTGCTGGCGCAGCACGTTGCCGATGGGAAGTGGGCCGACCTCCTGGACGGCGGCGCGAAGTGGTATCACGCCGCGAAGAAGCACGGCCCCGGCGTGGCGACGACGCCGAACGTGCGGCTGTCCACGATCCACGGGGCCAAGGGAATGGAGGCCCAGGACGTCGTCCTGGCGACGGAGACGGCGACCCGCGTCGAGAAGGAGCGGCAACTGGACCCCGCCACGTTCGACGAGGAGTGCCGCATCGAATACGTCGGCGTGACCCGCGCCAAGGAGCGGCTGATCGTCTGTGAGTCCGATGAACCCAACGCAATGGAGTTGCCCCTATGAGCCTACTATTCGAGACATCGCTGCCGCCGGAGGATCAGAAGAGGCAGCCCCGGCGTGCGCGCAAGCGCGACGCTAGTAGGGGAGGTCAAAACGAGTTCGTCCCGGCTTTCGATGTGTCGCAATCTATAAAGGAACTTCGCCCCCTCGGCCGCATCGACCACGCCTACGTCTGTGCCGACGATGCCTGCGTAGCCGAGTGCCATGACATCCTCGACGAGGATCGCGGCCAGTGGCTCCTGGAGTGCTGTTTCTGCGGGACGAAGCAGGAGGCGAAGGCAATAGCCGGCGTCATCCAGGAGCCGGCGCCTGACGCATTCCGGTTCCGCGACGGCCGATACGCCGGCCAGACGCTCGACGAGGCCGCCGCCACGCCGCGTGGCGCCGACTACCTGTCCTGGGCAGCCGAAAGCCACCCACGCCCTGCCGTTCGCGAGGCGGTGAAAACTTGGCTTGCCAAGCGGTCTGGCGGTCTGTAGGCTACTCACCACGACAACGGAAGGAGCCGTTTCTCATGCTCGTCATCACGCGCCGCAAAGGCGAGAAGGTTCAGATCGGGCCTGACATCGAGGTCATGGTCACGCGAGTCGCCGACGGCCAGGTGCGTCTGGCGATCAAGGCACCGGACACGACGAAGATCGTGCGGTCGGAGTTGCAGGCGCTCTCGGAGGCGGCGAAGCGATGAACCGCAGGGAACTCATCCAGTGGCTCTCAGCAGGCACCGTCGGCATCGCCGCATCGGTGTCGCCTGAAGGCGGCGTTGACGCCGAGGCGGCCACTGCGGAGGTCAAGGAACTGCCGCAGGAGAAGGCGATTCTGGTGTTCTCGCTGCACTATCCGATTTCGCCGGATCGGCTGGAAGCACTGCAAGACAGCGCTCGCGAGTTCTTGGCTGAAAACTCCATCGACATTCCTATGGTCGTGCTGCCTCACGGCCTAAGTCTCAATGTCATCCGCTATCCCGTCGCTGCGTCGGCGCCGGTGAGTTCTGTGTCATCCAAGGAGTAGGAACCATGTTCGGACTGGGAACGATCGAGATCGTCGTCATCGGTTGCATCGCTGTGATGCTGTTCGGCTCGCGGCTGCCCAAGTTGGCCCGCAGCGTCGGCCAGAGCGTCGTCGAGTTCAAGCGAGGCTTCCTGGAGGTCGAGCAGGAGTGCCGCGAGATCGAGCGTCACATCGAATCGAAGGTGACGGCGTGATCCACACCTGGCTCAACGTCTCCTGCGCTCTCGCCGCGGCCGGCGTGCTGACGTATTTCTCGCTACTGCACTGCACGACTTGGTTTGAGGAGTGACGATGTTTGAAGAGACGAAGGCAATCGACAGCGCTGCGGACGCCCTTCTGTTTTGCGACTACTTGGCTAGGTTCGGAAGCGGCGAAATGGTGAAGCACTACGCAGGGATAGCGAACGTAATACGCGACCTTTCCATACGCCTTGCTTCGCAGGCGATGGCTATGGAGCGATCAGAGGCCGCAAAGGATTCAGCCCGATAGTTTGGAACCGGATGTGCGCACGCCGGACAAGGAAAAACGCCAGAAAGCGCTGGAGACGCGGGTTCGACCCCCGCAAGGGCTGCTTCGATGAAGACTTACCGCCGCGAACTCACCGGAGCCATCAAGGGCAACAGCCGCCTGCGGCGGCGGCTTGACGAAGCGAAAGAACGAGTCGCGCGGCTCGAGCGGAACGTGATGTTTCTGGTGGCGAAGTTGGACGCGATTGGACACGGCGACGACGAGGATGTGCGGAAGTGTGCGTGGAGCGTGGGCTGGTTTCGCAGCCCCGAGGTGGCGAGGAAGGTCAGGGAGGCGATGGAGTGATGGAACACAGGATTATTCAAGGCGACTGCATCGAAGGGTTGCGGACGCTCGCAGACGACAGCGTCCACTGCTGCGTAACAAGCCCGCCATACTGGGGTTTGCGTGACTACGGCCATGACGGGCAGATCGGCCTGGAGTCCACACCGGAAGCCTACGTCGCCCGCATGGTGGAGGTGTTCCGCGAGGTGCGGCGTGTGCTGCGCGAGGACGGGACTTGCTGGGTAAACCTGGGGGATTCGTACAACGCATACAACGGGAATCGTGGCGGTTCTACGTCCTTCCAGGCAGCAACAGAGGTCGCGTGCCCCTCACTGCCAAAAGGGAACGGCCTTTCGTGCAAGTCACTGAAAAACAAAGACCTTGTCGGCATCCCATGGCGAGTCGCCTTCGCCCTTCAGTCTGACGGGTGGTGGCTGCGCCAGGACATCATCTGGCACAAGCCAAACCCGATGCCAGAGAGCGTGCGTGATCGCTGCACGAAGGCGCATGAGTACGTTTTTATGCTGACTAAGAGCGAGCGGTATTACTACGACTCGGTTGCTGTAAGCGAGACAGCAAAGCATAAAGACGCAAAAAACATCCCCTACGCGACTCGGAGGGTTCTTGACGGGAGCGAGACGAAAATACAAAGACAAGAGCGTACATATACGGAAAAGGCAACCCGCAACCGTCGATCCGTCTGGACGGTGACGACAAAGCCCTACAAAGGCGCGCACTTCGCAACCATGCCGCCTGACCTCGTCGAGCCGTGCGTTCTCGCCGGCACGAGCGAGGAGGGCTGCTGTCCGCACTGCGGATCGCCGTGGGGCAGGATTACGGAGCGAAAGGAACTGACACGCCCACGCCCCAATGCCTACACAAAGAGACATGGCGAAGAGGGTACTGGAAACCACTGCGCGAACGACGTCGCTGGAGTCTCTGTCGAGACAAAAGGGTGGCAGCCGTCGTGCAAGTGTCAAGAGCACAGGCCAGTGCCGTGTCTTGTGCTGGACCCATTCGCCGGCTCTGGGACGACGCTTGCTGTTGCAGCGAAACTCGGCCGCAGCGGAGTCGGGTGTGAGTTGAATCCAGAGTACGTCAAGTTAGCGCACGAGCGGATCGCCAAGTCCGTCGAGCGAGAGAGGTTGTTTGCATGACGACGCTCGAACTTCTCGCCGAACTCAACCCCGACGCCCTGCTGGCCGACGGCCTCGAGGCGGCCCTGGTGGGCTACACCGTGAACCACCACCACCCGACCGTCGCCGTCTATGACATCGAGAAGTGCATCGACGTTCTCGTCGAGCGCGACGGCATGACGCCCGAGGAGGCAGACGAGTTTCTGTCGTTCAACACCCTCGGCGCCTACGTCGGCGAGAACGGGCCGCTGTATGTGAGGTTTGAGAAATGAACTGTACCATCCTCCCCCTCGCCGACCTCGACGTCATCGACATCAACTGGATCGTCATGCGTCTGACGAAGCCGGACAGCGACTTCCAGCGGGCCTTGCTCGCCGGCCGCCGCCCCGGCGAGATCGCCATCGTGCGTGATCAGGGCGAGATCGTTGGCTGGGCCAGGACGGAAGCGTGGACTGAAGGCGACGACGGTGCCGGCGGCGAGGTGAACTGGCGCACGCTCGAGGCATTTGTCGCGAAGGACTACCGGACGATGGGTGTTGCCGCGTTCGCCGCCGCTGGCCTCAAGTCGGCCCTGGACATCTGGACTGTCGCCGTCTTCCACCCGCACATGCTCCTCGTGGCACGCCGCGCCGGCTTCCACCCGACGCTGTTCGCAAAGCAGGACGTCGTCGAGACGAAGTGGAGCCGCGTGTGACCGACGACGACAAGATCGAGATGCTGGCATCGCTGGTGCGGTCGCAGCACTGCCTCCGCGACGTCCAAGAGATGTGCGAGGCCGTCGCGACGGCGTCGAAAGAGGCTGGCGAAACTGGGCTGGCCTTTGCGCTGCTGATGGTCAAGGAGTCGATCGGCGCCTACTCCAGGGCGCTCGCGAAGTTCGTCGAAAGTGCTGTTGACGAGTAGCCTACACTCCGCGATATTGCCTGCCGTTGGTTCGACCCTTCCTTCGGAGCACCCACATGAAGAGCATCATTCTTCTCGCGGCCCTGTCCTTCTGCGGCGTGGCGAGCGCCCAGACCGTGATCGTCGTTCCCGCCCAGGTAGAGGCCGAGGAGATGGCCCGCACCGGCGTCTTCGGCCACCGTGGCCGGCACGGCCGCTGCCGCGAGGGCATCGGTTTCTCGACGGTGTCGGCCGACGCCGCCGTCCGCAACTGCTGCTATCACGGCCAGTTGACGCCGCGCGAGATCGGCGTCGCCCGTGGCCGCCGTGGCTTCTACGCTGTCATCCGGTACTGGTGAGACATGGATCGTCGAGGATTTCTTCAGAGGCTCGCGTCTGCCGCTGCCGCGATGGTGGCGGCGACGCAGTCCGGTGAAATCGCCGCATCGCTCGTCGCGGCGCCGAAGGTCATGGATGGCCTGGCGCCGCGACGGCTCTGCGAGGCGCAGCAGGCCGTCATTGACGTTCTCAAGGAGTGCAGGATCGTGTCCTACGAGAGGATCGACCGCGTCGCCGGATACCCGGAGCATCGCGTGACGTACCGCAGGGACAAAGGCCACGGCCTGACGGGCTACGTCGAGACGCTCGCCGACATCGGCGTTCCGAAGGCGATCACGGTGTCGTGCGTGTCGGAAGTCGACGTTTTTGATGCTTCGCACCTCGGCACGCCGTTCACGATTGAGCGAGACAACCTGACATACGAAATCGAAGTGGTGTGGGTGGTGCCATGACGGAAAAAGAGCAGGAAGACATCGCCGCATTCGCGTTCTCGGCCATCGGCTTCGTGCTGTTCGGCGCGATCTTCCTGGTCGCCATTGCGCTGGCGACGAGGACGGCCTGGAACATGGTCATCCCCGAGGTCTTCGGCCTGCCGCAACTAACTCTGAAAAACGCCTTCGGCCTCGTCGGCCTGGGTGTCGTGTTTCGTTGCTTCCCGGTTCTCTCGAAGGAGTGAGAAAATGATCAAGGTCAAAGTCAACACGCTGGAACTGTTCCGCCTTTGGAACACGAACATCCGCAACGACGAACTCGCCGACGCCCTCGGCGTCCCGCGCGGAACGCTCTGGTATCTGCGTCAGCGGTTCAAATTGCCAGCCCGCGGCAAGGGAAGCCGCGTCCCCAGCGTGACGGAGCGCGACGCGCCGAGTCCAGAGGAGATCGAGCAGCGCTGCGCCGAGATTCGCGCCTCGTGGCCCGAAGGTGAGGAGGAGCGTCGTCGCGTTGGCCCCCGGCAGCGTCGGTGGAGCCTGCCCGCCTACGCCTTCGATGGACGCGGCTGCGCGTTCCAGCAAATCGCTGTGGACTAATACGCTACAAGACCAGAAACTACATGGATGGCGCACCGGCCGCTCGAGAAGACGATCGTCGCGAAGGTCATCGCTGCCGCAAGGCAGCGGGGCTGGTGGGCGATGAAAACGCACGGCAGTGCGTTCAGCGTTGCGGGGCTGCCGGACATCCTTGTCATCAGGGAGGGCCGCGCGGCCTGGATGGAAGCGAAGCGACCGGGCGAGAGTCCGACGAGGATTCAGGAGCACCGGATGCGAGAGTTGGCTGCGGCGGGCTGCCCGGTGACGGTCGTGACGAGCGCCGGTGACGCCATCGAGTTTCTTGAGGGTATCCAGTGATCTACTGCGGGCAACCTGACATCGGCGTAGCGGAAGAAACCGCTGTGCTCGATGTGCTGCGCGGCGGTCAACTGACTCGTGGCCCCGTCGTGGCTGAGTTCGAGCGGCTCTTCGGCGGCATCAACGGCCTCCACATGCACGCCGTCTCGAGCGGCACGGCCGCTCTGCACCTGGCCCTCCTGGCGGCCGGCGTCGGTCGTGGCGACGAAGTCATCGTCCCAGCGACGACGTTTGTTGCCACGGTGAACGCGGTTCTCTACTGCGGCGCAAAGCCGGTGGTTGTGGACGTCGATCCGAGGTCGTGGACGATCGACCTGAACGAGATGGCGGCGGCCGTGACGGAGAAGACGAAGGCGATCATTCCCGTGCATCTGTACGGCGTGCCGGCGCCGTCGCTGAATGACTGGAAGGTCGACTACTACCGCTCGACGGGCCGGCGGATCGTCATCATCGAAGACTGCGCCGAAAGCATCGGGTGCCTCCGCAGCGGGTGGGCGCCGGCTGCGGACATGAACTGCTACTCGTTCTACGGGTCGAAGACGATCACGACCGGAGAGGGCGGTGCCGTCGGCACGCAGGAGAAGCTCTTCGCGGAGCGGATCGCCCACCTCGCCGGCCAGGCGATGACGGCGACCCGCTACGTCCACGACGCGCTGGGGTGGAACTACCGGATGACCGAGGTGCAGGCCGCCATCGGCGTGGCGCAACTCTCCCGCCTGTCGGAGTTCATGGAGAAGCGCCGTCAGGTATTCGACTGGTACAACTCCCGCCTGCCTGACCGTTTCCGCCGCCAAGAGGTCGCGAAGGACGACACGCACGGGTGCTGGGCGTTCGCCGTCGTCAAGGAATACGGACGACCGATGGACGCCCGCCATGTCGAGCGACTGATGCGCGAGGACGGCATCGAGACGCGACCGATCTTTCCTCCCGTCTGTCACTTCCAGCATGTGCAGCGGGCTGGGAGAACAGGCCGTCGCATATACGCCGCCGATTCGTTGTACCGATACGGCCTCGTCCTGCCGACACACACGAGCCTGACCGAGAACGATGTGGAGAAAGTATGCGCAAGCCTCGTAAAAGCCGCGTCCTGTTCGTAGGCGGTGGACGTCGGGTGTCGCTGGCGAATGAGTTCATCGCCAGGAACGCCGACGTCTACGGCTACGAGTCGAGCATCGACGTCCCTTTGGCCGACGTCGCCAAGGAGGTCGTCGAAGGCATGGACTTCGACGATCCCGAGTGCGGCCCCGACATCATCGAGTTCGCCGCTCGCCGGAAGATCACGCATATCGTCCCGCTCATGGACGAGGCCACGGTTGTGTGCGGCGACATGGAGCAGTGCATCGGCTCGCCGGCCGCCGTGGCGATGCTCTGCCACGACAAGTTGCACTTCGCAAATTGGATGAAGGAGCACCACCCAGACGTCTACCCGGCCCCGCGGCTGACGCGGTATCCGAAGTTCGCGAAGCCCCGATTCGGCCACGGCTCCCGCGGGACGAAGGTGCTGCATCGCCCCGAGACGATCGAAATGTCGGCGTCGTGGGTGATCCAGGACTACCTCGACGGCGACGAGGTGTCGGTCGACCTCTTCCTGGGCGCCGGACAGTGCCGCGGCGCCGTGGCCCGCAGCCGCGACCGCGTCGAGGGTGGAGAAGTTATCGAGTCGACGGTGCTCGCCCCCGAGGCGTCGGTGTCCTACCTGATCGACGCCGCGGCGGTGTGTGCGGACCTGGGGATCGTCGGGCCGGCGAACGTGCAGTTCAAAGGCGGCAAGATCATCGAGGTCAACCCGAGGTTCGGCGGCGGCAGCGTCCTGTCGATCGCCGCTGGCCTGCCGCTTGTGGCCCTGGCCCTCGGCCACAACGTTGACGGCCCTCCCTGGAAGATCGCGCCGCTGACGATGCGGCGGTATCACGCGGAGAGTTTCCGATGAGTGAATCGCTGATTGACGCCTACAAACTTGACTGCCTCGTGGCACTCCTCGAGTCGACGGACAAGCTCGACGGCGACATCGTCGAGGTCGGAGTCTACAAAGGTGGCAGCGCTCGAGCAATCGTCGACAACGCCGGACAGTCGAAGGTCTTCCTGTTCGACACCTTCACGGGAATGCCGAATCACGATCCGACGCTGGACGGAAGGTGGGGCATTGGCTCCTTCAGTGACACGAGCGCCGTGGCGGTCATGGATATGTTTGTCGGCGACAAGCGGGTGAGCGTTTACCCAGGCGTATTCCCGGCCGAGACGGGCGACGTTCTCGCCGGCCGCCGCCTGCGGTTCGTCCACCTGGACGTCGACAACTACGAGTCCTACGCCGCGTGCCTGGAGTTCCTCTACGAGCAAGTCGTCCCCGGCGGCATCATCGTGTTCGACGACTACGGCGAGGACTGCTGCCCCGGCGCGAAGGCGGCTGTTGACGAGTTCTTCATCGGCCACGCGCAGGTGGTGATCGAAGGCCCGGTGGTCTATGTGGTGAAGCCATGAAGACGGCGGCCATCGACATGGACGGCGTGATCTGCGAGGAGCGGCCGACGTTCGAGCGGTCGCTGGCGAAGGCGTTGCCAGGCTCCCGCGAGATGCTCGAGAGCCTGCGAACGGCCGGCTACCGGATCATCATCCACACAGCCAGATCGTGGTCGGAGTTGGCGATGACTGAACAGTGGCTGTTTGAACGCAGCATCCCATACGACCAGTTGGTGATGGGCAAGCCGGTCGCGGACATCGTCGTGGACGATCGGGCGGTTGCGAGCCTGGAGGAGGCTGTCGATGTGGTCGACTGAACACGCATGATAAGCGGCGGCTTGCCGTCCGCTTCATGCGCTGGTTATGGCTGCGGCGAGACAACAGGAGAGATAGCGATGAGATGGAAGATGATCGACAGGCCAGCCGAAGGGAACACAATCAGCCAGTGGTTCGCGTTTTGGCCCATTACGGTCGGCGGCGAAACCCGGTGGCTGGAGTGGGTCGCGGTTGAATACCGAACGATCATCGCCTACGGCAAAGGCACCGGCGACGGGAAGATTCACAAGCACGCGGTGCGGTTCATTTCATAGCCATAACGCCAGCGATCAGCGGCTCGTCCGCTGCATCGCGTGGTTCTGTGGCGAATCGAACGTATTGGAAAACCAACGGAAAGTGACGGATTACGAATATGAGCGGGGAGTGGATTCCGGTGACGGAGCGTCTGCCAGAAGTTGACGACGTATGCCTTTGTTTTGCAGAAGGGCAATCTCGCCCGTTTCTTGCTTCCTTTTCAGAGGACGGGTGGCAATCGTTGGACGTGTACGACTACGACCGAGACGGCGAGTGTACGGCAGAAAATCCGACACACTGGATGCCGCTCCCTGCCCCGCCAACGGACGCCAAGTAGACACAGAACGCCAAGGATCAGGAGCGGCGAGACATGAACACTGACAACATCAACCGGGGCGCCGAGCCGGCTCCTGCATCCGCTGGTTCTCGGGCGGCGCTGGTTGTGCTGTGGGTCGCAGTGTCACTGCCGCTCGTCATCTATCCCGGCGTCCTCATGGCTGGCATCATGGGCCTTGCGGGTTATGTGCGAGAAGGGACGCCATTTGTAAAGGTGGCGGTGTGTAAGGCGTTTTACTGGGCGACGTTGCTATACCCGCTGGCGTGGGTTGCGTCGCCAAGGACGCTTCGCGGGGCGTTGTATTTGACGGCGTACTTGGCGGCTTGCGCCGCATTGTTCGGTGTGGCGGTAATGCTGGGAGACTGAGAACACGCAGGATAAGCGGCGGCTCCGCCGTCCGCTTCATCCGCTGGTTCTGTGAGCGTAGAGGAGAAGCGAGATGTATTGCCCGATCTGCGACCAGAAGCCGATGAACTGCGACTGCACGCCAGAGGAGCGGCG